>Ga0315914_1000268_pt1 | contig 57588 bp, 28 predicted proteins | sample MpolenodulesMG_FD_203920 | JGI IMG/M metagenome (GOLD analysis project Ga0315914, IMG submission 203920) | Medicago polymorpha root nodule microbial communities from Los Angeles, California, United States - elongated nodules | ecosystem: Host-associated > Plants > Roots > Nodule | place: USA...
AACAAAAAATGTACTTCTAATTATCTCCCCCTTTGTCACATAAAAAAGGAGATAAAGCACCATGAGCTTTACTTAGAAGGAGAAGATCCATCAAAAGATGATGAATTTGATAGAACCGGCATAGGTATATCAGGTGGTGGAGGAAAAGGATTTGCCATGGGAGCATCAATTCCTCATTTTGCACTAAGAGAATTGTACCATTGCCTTAAGCATATACTTTCCATAGAATCATACACAATATGATTCATGATTCCATGAAATGCTTCAAACAACTTTAAGACATCCTTCCTATTTTCTTTCCTCCTTGCGAGGGAGATTTCTGGAGAAACTTCTTGAGTCTTCTCCTTTTCTTTGTCACTCTTTGTAGGAGATGCTTCCCTTGGAATTGCGATTGGAGAGGGAGGTTTCTCAGAAGCAATTTCTGCAGCTGTTTGTTGAGGTGTGATTTCAACATAATCAGAGGGATTAGGGAGAGATTCGCTTTCCTTTTCTATTGGAGGAGCGATTGTTTCCTCATTTGTAGGTAAAACAGTTGTTTCCTTAGTGGGAGGAGTGATTTTCTTAGGAGTAGGATCAGGTTTAGATTGATGAGAAGTCTCCATCTGAATATCATCATCACTAGAGTGAGGAGTAGCTTCGGTTGGGGTTTGGTAATCAGAGGAATTTGGTGAAGCTGGTGGAGGGTTTGCCGGACAGGTTGGCCGTGGCGGTGGTGAAGGAGAACGAGGTGGAGAAGTTGATAGTGAGGGAGTTCTGAAGTTAGCATGGTTTCGTTTTGTTCTTGCCATTGTTATGGAAGAAGATGGATATGGTTTTTCCAAGTTTAGAGTTTTATAGAAGATGAAGAGTTTGTGTTTTTGGTGGTTTTGCAGAAGAAGAGAGAAAGAGTTGCGGTTTAGAGAAGGAGAGAGGGAAAGTAGTTTTAGTAAACCTAATGATGGTTTTTTAGTTCTCTTAACTAGAGAAGTACAACTAAAAATTTGAGTGTGAGCTCCACATATGCACAAATAAAGAGCATACAAAAAGAATGTTCTAAAGACATTCTAAGAATTAACATCCTATTTTTTATGAGGATTTTGAATTATATTTAGTGAGATATATAGCCCGCCTAGTATTTCAAAATGTATTTTTATATATATATATATATAACAAAAAAGATACAAAGAACAGTACAACTATGTATCACTTTTTTTTTAATAGAAACTTAACCCACAAATTATTCTGCATCAAATGAATAAATGTGTTAATAAACACTATCCTCGTGAGCTTAGCTGAGTTGGTATGGACAATATATAATATATGCAAGGTGGTTCAAACCCCGAGTTAACGACTGCTCCGAGACACTCTTTATAAAGTAATAACTTTTTATGAAAACTTGTATTCAATGTATCTTGTCAAAAAAAAACTTTTTTAATGAATAATTTTCTAATTTAGAATGGTTAAAGAGTGTCGAGCACTCGTTAACAAGACTCATCTCATATATTCTCAATTTTATGGAATCAATCATTCAAAAATTAATTTCGATCATATCCCATAACCAATCACACACACTAATGATAGAAAAGTGAATTCAAACTTTTGTTTTTTTGCGAAAAGAAGAAACGAATGAGTGGAGTAGCAATTGGGTCGCAAAAGTTCACTACGCTTTTGATATCAGAATCAGAATCAAGTTCCAACTTACTTGCTTTTTCTTATCATTCCATCAATACAATCTAAGCTTGAAAATTTGCATTCCTCACAACACACATCTTTTGATATTGTCTTTGATTATGTTTCTTACCTACAAACAAGGTTACTTGTCACCTCAGCCATTTCTCATCAGAGACATAACTTCTAGGTTTCCACCTCCACTAAGGTTTTTACTCCTTCAACATTGTGTGGTCTTTATTCATTCTTCTTTTTCTTATCTATACTAATTATTATTTAATTTATTACAGCTTCTCGCTTAAACTTCAAGGCCAACCAAAACTCAGGTTCAACTGATCTTAAGTTCTTTAATTGCAAATTTCCATTTCAAAATTATTTTTATGTCCCTAAACACATTAAATGTCGAGAAGTGGGGAATTGCGGGTTCGAACCTGTACCTCAGCACATTAAATGTCCTTGCAACTACCATCTGAGTTGTACTTATAGGATTACTTAGAGGTTTTTTTAAACATTACAATCAACTTAGGGCCTGTTTGGATTAGCATATTTGTGAGAAGGTTTGGGAGAACTTATGGAAACAGCTTATGCTATGTTCATAAGTTGTTTTTATCTTATTTTTATAATTTCTCTAAGACAGCTTACACGAAAACAATTCAACTTTATTTTGTCTTTTGTCATTGAAATAGCTTATACATTAGCACTTATCATGATAAGCGCTTATGCTATAAGCTGCAAATTAAGTTGTTTATACAAACAGGGCGTTGGTAGTAGAAACTTCCTTTGAAGTGAAAAATGAGTGGGTATCATAATCTTGAGTTAAGGCATTTATGGACTAAAGCGGGTTCCTTAAAATTTTATCATTGGATATGCTCGTAGTTCCTGCTTTGAAAAGTGACTTGTTTTCGTCCTCTTGCTTTTGAAATACGTCGTTCATAGTCCTTGAAATTCAATTATAGCCCCCCTTTGATATTTACGACAAGGACCACGAATGGCGTTTTACAAAAGGCGCATTTGCCACAAACACATCTTTCAAAAGTAGGGAAACATAAATGCAAAACATGGTAATTAAACTGATTTTTAGGAACTTTTGGGGCGAACAATGTATTTAACCCATCAAATTGTTAATATTGTTATAAATGGCAACTTGTTTCTTCTATCCAAATCTGACATTTTCATTTTTTCTTTTCTTTTTCCTATGAATATTAGAATGATTGCATCTGGATAGCTAATATTTTCTTCTATAATGTATGCTTTTATGATCACATTCTTCATTGAGAAACAAGAACTTTTGTCGTTATTATAATCTGACACAGCGTATGATAAAAAAAAATACTGTAAACAAGTACTCTTATTCAAATTAAAATCAAAATAATTTTTCATGCTGGTGCAATTTGGTGATGATATAAATGTAACATTGTCGTCAATACTTATTATTTCTTAATGCGTAAGTATAATTCTATTGGCAACATGTGAAGCTGACAGCTACTTAAGCTGTTTGTGTTTGAATCCTGGCAATCTGAGTTAAGTAATCGGTTACATGTGTAATTGATTAAGCACATAGAAACTCATTTAACAGTCTATCTTTCTGTTCATAGATGGCAATATTTCCATGTGCACTGGATTGATATCATGTGTTTTTAGATTAATTTGTTCGAAATTGTGTGAGAATGCAGGAGCATTGTTAAAATGTCAGCGACTGAAGTCACAAATCCGACGATTTCATACGAGTCCTTCGCAGTAAAGCCTCCTTTGCATCCTACTTATGATTTGAAGGGCATTATAAAGCTTGCTCTTGCAGAAGATGCTGGGGATCAAGGTCTACGCCCAAACTTTCTTCTAGTTTCGTGCTATAGATGTCTTGTTTCTTTCTGAGTTTTATTTTTATATTTTAGAAAATGTAAATTTTTCTTTTTCTGTTAGTAATAGTATACAGATTGTGCTAATTTATTTATTTGACAGTTATATTGTGTGCATGACATTGACTTTAAGAAATGTTTCGACTATAGGTGATATAACATGCCTGGCCACCATTCCATTTGACATGGAAGTGGAAGCTTATTTCTTGGCGAAAGAGGATGGCGTCGTTGCTGGAATTGCACTTGCAGAGATGATATTTAATGAGGTTGATCCTTCTTTAAAGGTATGAAGCAATGAGCATATACCCTATCATAATATTTGTGGTTAATTCTTGGCTTAATCATTGAGGATTACTTTGAAATATCAGGTGGAGTGGTCTAAAAATGATGGAGATTTTGTCCATAAAGGACTACAGTTTGGAAAAGTTCATGGTAAGATAATTTATTATGAAAACTTAATTACGAAAGCAAATGGAATTAAGTACGTTGTTAGTTTTTAATTAATTTTATGAAAGGCTTCTATCAATCTTCAGTTATTCATGTGTAGGACGAGCACATAACATTGTTGTAGCTGAAAGGGTAGTGCTAAACTTTATGCAGAGGATGAGTGGCATTGCAACTTTAACCAAGGTATTTTTATTTTCTTCAATATTTTTACCGTTTTCTTCAAACTTAATATTGTATGATGTTTGTAAAGGTTCTTGTAAGGTTATTGAGAACGATTCACAGTTAATTATTGGTAACGTGGGGAATATTGAATTGAAATGGTTAAAAGGAGGAAGAGAGTCCGCAATGCAGCATTCTTGACATCTGGTTCTGTTTCTCTTGGATACTGGCCGAGGCTATTCTTCAACAAAAATTCATCCTTTTATCCTACTTCTGATCCAGTTGTGCCACATTTATCCTAAGAGAAGTTTTAGGAGAAACTTTTCAAGTTGCAATATAACACAGGACACCTAACAATTTGATAGATTAGTGATGATTATATTGCTTCATCCATCTTTTTTATCAACATAATAATGAACAAATTACGGTTACAAATAAGAAAAGTTGATTTATGCAATCAATTTAGATTGGGTAAAAGATGGTTGTGTTGCGTTTCATCAGGTCTAGTGATTTGTGAAATTACCATTGTTATCTTATATTTATCATTTGTTTTCTTATATCGTGTTTTTCACAGGCAATGGCAAATGCAGCATCCCCTGCTTATATATTGGAGACTAGAAAAACTGCTCCGTGTTTACGTTTGTTGGATAAGTGGGCGGTCTGCACTCTGAACCATTTCCTTGATTTTATAAATGACCATTTATTTATATTTTTATATATCAAAATTTCTCAATAAACTATTGTTGATTTCCTTGTATAGGTATTAATTGGTGGAGGACGAAATCATAGAATGGGTTTGTTTGACATGGTTATGATAAAAGATAATCATATATCAACAGCTGGAGGTGTTACAAATGCCCTAAAAGCTGTCGACCTGTATCTGGAGAAAAATAGCCTTCAATTGGAGGTTGAGGTACTACTCTCTTTCATCCTTTCACGCATTCTTTCTAAGGCCCTGATCCTTAATGAATAGTTTTCTCAATCCCTCTCTATAATGCAGCCATTTTTATTTTATTTTTTATTTCCTTCAATAGATTTCGCAACAACTCCCCCTCCTCCACTCCTACTTGCCATATCTGCAGGGTAGTTAAAACTTTAATTCCCATCTTAACCTTGAATTACCTCATCTTTGCTTCCTTAACTGCCTAACAAAGCTTTATATAATTGGTCATATTCATTTACATGTTTGTCCATCCATTTAATGGCATTTTAATGGCTATGCATCTTAAAGTGATTGGCATGAAGTTAAATGCATTTGTAGATCTGGTGTTCATGATATGGCGGTCCATGCTGGTAAACAACTAGTTCTGGCTGCAGATATAATATTGTAAGGTTGTGTTTTTCCCAGGTCGAGACTAGGACTCTTGAGGAAGTGGAAGAAGTACTACAGTATGCATCTCAAACAAAGACCTCTTTAACTCGAATAATGTTGGATAATATGGTTGTACCTCTATCAAATGGAGATGTTGACATATCTATGCTGAAAGAAGCTGTGCGGTTGGTCAATGGGAGATTTGAAACTGAGGTATTCATGACTAAATTTGCTTCTTTAACCAGTATTGTATTATTCGGTCCTTTGTTGACTAAATGATTCAGAGTAAGATTAAACTAGTCATTTATGTTTACAGCACAAGTAACATTATCTCGAAGCCTGTCTTTCCAACACTGTTTTTTATTTCTATCATCTTTTTGTTTCTGTCTGTTGAGAAACTAGCAAGCGTGCTTTGTTGTGCAAGCTTCTACAGAAATGGAATACTGTTCAGAAATATGTAAAGCATATTTTAAAATTCTGAGTTTACACTCCAAATGTGGCCCTTATGTCTTGAGGTCAACATTCTATACAATAAACTAATTTTGTAATGAACTCGAAGCATGCAGTGAAATATACTGCTTTAATGGTCTTGGTTGTCATCAATTTGACACGGCCGTTATTAGGGTAAGAAAGAAGGAATAGTTAGTTAGGGTCAGTTGGTTAGTAATAGAGGATTATTAATAGGGGGTAAGGATCATTCTGTGAATTTGATAGTTTCTTTGGAAGGAGAGATTCTCGGGGAGAATGTTATTCTCCATTTTCTCTCTAGTCTCAATAAAAACAGTTATTTTCTTTTAATTCTTTCGCGCAACTGTCCATTTCCTAAAGCTCCCTCTCTTTTTCCATCGGACTTGTTTGTTTCTTACATTATGTAATCGTTTTTTATTAGGGCCATTTGGTAAATTTCAGACTTTATTTGGATATCTTGAATTTGGTTGAGGATGACTTTATTAAATAACTTCCTCTTCACGCTCTTAACTAATTTCTATTTTGTCATATTTGTGATTCCAGGCTTCAGGCAATGTTACTATAGATACAGTACATAAAATCGGGCAAAGTGGAGTAACCTACATTTCTAGGTAAAGTTTTTCTTCCACTGCACTTCATAACATCTAGTATCATAAAACATAATAATTTTTCCTTCAATTTCTACGTGTATTGTTCAATTTATTGCATGTACATTATTTTTATCATTGCGGAAGTAAAAAACAGAGCCTGATGCATCCAAGACATAAATTACCTCATTTGGAGAGATGCTGTTTTTGGAATATGTCTGAAGTAATAGTTGTCTCATAGATTGATTGCATTTTAAAAATGTGTTGCAATTTAAAGAATGAACTAATCATAAAAGGTGTGCTGAAAAATATTGAAAAATGGATTGTTGATTAATGTTAGACATCTCATCAATAAATATATTGCTCTCATAATATTCTAAACCATATCTTGGAATCCACTTCGATACTTACTTTGCTTTAGTCATTGTTTTAATGTTTTTAGAAACTCGCACACCGGTGCTATTTCCCTACAAAATTCCATTGCTTTGAATTCTGATATGCGTTTTTTGCAGTGGTTCCTTGACTCATTCAGTGAAAGCACTTGACATCTCCCTCAAAATTGATACTGAATTGGCGCTTAAAGTTGGAAGGCGCACCGGTAGAGCTTGATTATGATATTTTCTGATATCATTCCCTGCCGGTCTTCACTACGCGGCATATGCCTTATTTTGGAATCTAATACAACCTTCATGAAGTAATGAAACACAACTCAAATAATATATATAGCATTTAGTAGACATCTCTTCTCTGTTAACAAGAAAGCTTGAAGCTTTGACATGAAATACTTTTTTTGGCCATCAATTTGCTAGATGGTGGCTAGAATGACTAAGTGATGTTACACCAGTTAGGATGATAGAATAATAAGCATTGCTTTCTGAATTGGAACAGTTCAATGTAAAAATTGAACAAGAGAGAGAGATGAATAAGAGTAAGATAAGATATAAATCAAGTTAGATTTTATCCTAACCTATGTATGAGTATGGTAAAATGTTAATTGTTCTATTGTTTTATGCATCTAATAATTTGTGGGACAATGTTTTATACTCCTTCCGTCCCAAGATATAAGCAAAAATTGGTTCAGACGGCGGCGGCCGTAAAGTTTGTGGTGGATACAATTATTATAACAATCCAACATTTGATATAATATATATTCAAATGACAATATTTTCTTTATAGCAAGAGGGAGCATTTCTAGGATTAAGATGATCCAATAAACTACGCCATTGCTCAGTAAGACAAAAACAGTGTCTACCACTTGCAAGTGCATGATAGAAGTTTATAATGAAATCAAACTTATGAATGAATAAGAACATGTCTCGTGATTACTTGAAAAGTTTAACTATTTTATTTTTTACCAATATACAAATTCAAATTGTATTTTGCAGCTCAATAAGTAATGCATCAAGTCATTGTTTGCTCAAATATTTTAGTATTATTTAAAGAGTAATGTTAAATAAGATAAACTAGCAAAATAACAGTGCATATGACTATTTTGGTGCTGTAATATTTAACGTGCCAAGACTTACAAACACCCATGTTTTAATTATTTTAATCACAGTACATGTGATTCTTCATATAATACATAAGTGTATTACTCTTACATTAAACTAAGCATTAAAAAAACTATATAAATTTCCTTCATTTTGGGAGATAGCTAGCTACTAGCAGCAAGTCAGCAACAGTGAGGGTTCCAAGTTTAGCTTCAAGGTTAGGAAGCTACAGATATCGAACAACTTCCTTCATTGATTGGCATAAAACTCACTCTTCTCTGCAAGTGTTGGTAATAATCCAAAAACAAACAATTTAGTTGGTGCAAATTAAACAATATATTCTAATCATTAATAATGTTGATTTGATTTAATACCTGCAAATTGTTTAGAAATGCATGCATGATTGTTTATGAATAGTTGTATTATATTTATTTTCTCACCCACTTTTTCATAAATAATAGCAATCAAGTCTAAATAAAAAATTTTGTTAAAAAAAAGTATCTATGGAAGAATCTTATCCTCTGCAAGACCAACAAATTGAAAACTCGTTAAAAGCACTGTTATGCACTATTTTCTTTTTTGAACAAATATGCACTATTTTTCTCTCGTTATTAGTTTGTGAAATATGAATGGATATATGGATTATGATGCTTCAAATATATGTTACTGGTATAAGAACCTGTACAATGCAGGGTATTCTCTTTAAAATTTCTTTATGTATACATACAAAGTCTAAATGTGTGTTATTGAACTTGTTAAACAATTGTAAAATATTATAAATTTATAAGCCCAATTTAATAAATAAATAAATAGGGGCTAATTGTTATATTTAAAAAATGAAAATGTATAGAATAATAATAACTCGTGGTATATGATGACTTTATGATGCTTCACATGTAGTAATTATATTATGTCACGATTTAGTTAGGACAATTCTTTTATGAAAATATAGACATATAGATAGATGATTTTCCATATGTTCGGTCACAAGTTAGCTGGCACAATTTTCCATTGATAAAAAGAATCAAGATAAACATCCATTTAAATAATATTTTAACAATTAAATTATGCAAAATTTGTACGATCTATATTATCATTTAGTATCATAGACTCATCCTCATCCTCTCCCTCTCTAAATGATGGTCAAATAAGCAAGTAAGATCATTGATAAGAAAAATTATTCTTAATAGTTGATATAGAGCTAAAATTTTCATCAGAATATGTCATAACTTATATTAGAAATGTTATGTGTCGACCATTGTTGATCTAATAAATTACATAAATACACTTTTTCTGAAGCGATATATACATTGCAATTTATATTATAGCATATTATTGTTGTTTAAATAAAAAAAAAACTACATTTATATGGATATATTTGATAAGCAAGGGTCTTGGTGATAAGTAATATTTGCAGCTAACCTAGTAAGTTGGATTGGACAAGATTGACTTGTGGATAAGAACACAACACCTTGTTTCGTTTGTGAAACAATATCTAACACTCTTTTTTCAATGTTTATTCAATGTGATATATTTTCACATGAAATGATGCTACAACACAATTTTATCCGATAAAAGTGAGCGTAAAAAAGATTGTGTTTGTTAGTAACTCTAATTCTCTTCATTGTACGTGTATTCGTTATTTTCATTTTAAATAGTTTTTGTAAGTATACTATAGATAGTTTGAATAAAATGAGGTATGAAAAGTTTATAATATGTTAAAAAAATAAAACTTAAATTCTAGTATGTATATCCTCTAAACAAAAATTGATGCTTTAAGATTTAACATAAAGTCGATATTAGGCCCTTGGTTAGTTACTTTGGGGTAACATTTTTTTGACAAATACTTTGGGATAACAAGTAATCATGTTCCTCAACGACCAAAGACACCACACAACTTGTCCTCATATTATGTATTTCATTATCAATTATCATTTTTAAGTCTTTTAACACAATTTCTATTATTCAATACTTAATATATTTTTGTCTAAACCCTCTTGTTCTAAGGAGAAATGGACTCTAATAATTAAGAGGTTGATTACAAAATGAGGAAAAATTGACTTAGGGTTACTCCGACCAAATAATAAAATTAATGTTAATCAAATGATTCAACATTAGGTTAACTTCCTATGTACTTCCAACTACTTATCCAAAAACTTGTATGAAAACACTAAACATGTTTAGTCTTTCTTAAAATGGAAAATAACTTTTAGAGATTAACCGTTTTCTTTTCTCAAAATGAAAAACAAACAAAAACCTTGTTTCTTTTATCATACCTCATAAGCCTTTTTGTATTCACCAACTCCTCTGCTACCCTTCCAATGCATTTCCTTTTTCATTTTCTTGTCATTACTACCATTAGCCATGCAAAGACTCATAATCTTCTCAGCAGCCTCGCCCTCATCTTTACTACTTTGCATCAGCTTCTCAACATCTGCCTTTGGAAGTCTCACTTTCAACCTCACCCCGCCATTCGTCAACTCTTCTTTTCCCACCTCGAAGTCGTTCATTGGTTTCATAATCGTAAGGTCAGAAGCTGACCTTCGAGCTAAAGACAGACTCTCGAGTCTGTCTTTAGCACTCATATTAATCACTGAACGAACCCTTCTTGTAACTCGACTTTCCTTTGGAAGTTCCACAAGAAAATAGAGTCTTTTTGGCTTCAACTCTTTGTGTGCTTCCAATGGCTTTGCTCTCACTCCATAATGCTTCACTTCCTCGGATTCTAACAAGACAAGACCAGGATGATCCTTAAGCACTTCACCGGCTTTCACTGGTGTCTTTAGCTTGAATGTTTCACCATCAATTTTCATCACCTTTGTGGATTTTTTTCCACCTAAACTATTTCCCATTATTAGAATTTAAAACTACACAAAATATGGTAACAAAAATTTGAGTTTGGTTTCTCACTTGTTTGAAGCACTAAAGAGCTAGCAAAGTTATTAAGTAATGATAACAATATACCTAACAAGTCAAATTTTGTTGTTCCGGGTAATGCTCACAAAGAACCAAAGGTGCAACATTTACATGTGAATTGGTGGTTGTGAGACAATGACATGGTTGTGTATTTGTATGGGTTGTTGTGGATTTTTGGCTCCCTGGTCAAATAAATAAGGCAAAGTTTGAAAACCAGACAAATTTTTGACAAAGTACCTAAACTAAACACTATACTAAGTAGCACTTCGCTTTCCTAAAGGACAAATAAATAAAAAACTTATGTTTGTCTATAAAAAAAAAATTAACAACAAATTAGGTGTGACTTTCAAAGCCGAAGATCATATAGTTACTTTTTGATGCGTCAAGTGTGAGTACGACATTCCATATTAAATGAAAAAGTAGAAGATGAACAACATATTACCGAGAGGACTCATATACTTAATGTGTTAAGATTTTAGGTGATGATGTTGTGTCCAAACTCATATGTCTGATTACTTAGTCTAGTGTGATGATTTGACCACCTCGGATTTTTACATTTATTCAATCTAATATGATGATTCACCTAAGGGTTTTAGGTTCCTCTAGAAGTCCCAACTGTTAGTTATAAAAATATATCTAATATGAGAAATAAGTCCTTTTAATTAATCTCAATTATTATAAAAAATAAATAAATTAATCTCAATTATTTTGTGATTCTAACAACCGCATGCTATGATACTTTATTTATATAAAAACTAGAACAAGCATAGTTTTTCCCATGCGTAAATGTAAGTTGGTAGTTTGTTAATAGGAGGAGTTGAAATATTATTAGAACAAGTATAGTTGCTACTACCTCTAAAAAAAACATATATAGTTGCTACTTGTTATTGGCGATGTCTTTGTTTAAGTTTTGTTTTTCAACAACCATGCTATTAACCTCAAATTGAGGTCCCAATTGCCATTTCTTAAATGTCAGAGTTTGGTTTGGTTTTCTTATCTTTTCAACGATGCTACAACGGTAATCAAGGTGGAGATTCAAAGATTCAAAAGAAATTTCTATGGTATATATGGCATTTGTAAGCACGTGAAGTGACATCGAATTTGACTTATATGTGAAACGCACTAAATTTCACCATTCGTTCCAATTTGGGAGTAGTTGAAAAGTGATTTAGCTCAAAATTAAACTTCCATTATTCTCTAATAATATTCCAAGTTAGTTAAAGTAAATTTTGAACTTATTAGGTAATGTATCATCATAGCATTTGACAAAATTAGTGAATAAAGTTGAGACCAATAACGAGGAAATATTATAAACATGTGTGTTAAAGTTTGATCGAAAAATGAACTCATAAAGTGCAGTCCAGATTGATAGGTAGCTTCATGACCTCTTTAGAAGTGATATTTAAGAAATTAGAACTATAGTTCTCGTAATTACTTTCTGAAAATATTTTCTTGTTTTCATATTTTAAAATTGGGTAATGTTAACCGGCGACTCCAGACCACTAGTTAAGAAAGCAAATGTAACAAGTATTGCATTGGAACATGTGTTGTCAACTCCTCAAAAGCATAAAAAATGTTATTTTCATTTTAAAATTTCATTTTTTAGGTTCTTTAACCAATGCCTCCGGAGGCACCGGTTAACATGACTCTTTAAAATTTAATGTTCATTTTGTTGGTTTCATCTAATCAACAATTGTGATAGAGAGAAGATAAAAGAAAATTAATAAAAATGTATTTTTTTTTAGGGGAATAAAAATGCATTTTTAAAAATAATGTTGTTGACATTTTCAATTTTTAGAACTATTTTCGAAAATTATAAAAAAGAAAAGTGGCGAGGAAAACATTGAATGATTCATGTTTGGTGTATCTTTATCTTTCCTCTATAGAAAGAAAACACATGATTTTAAGGTGGTCTTTTCCCTTCCAACTTTATTCTTCATTTAAACTATTATATCTATAATTTTATCCCTTTTATTTTACTATTTAAATTATCAATTAAAAAATATTAAGCCCCTTTATTATGAAATATGTCATGTCATTTCTTCCGGTTTACTTTATTTCTTTTTTCAAGACTCATACAAGTATAATTTCTTCTATTGAATCTATCTTTAAAAAAATAAAATTGGGAGGGGTTGTGAGGTCTCTAAAAAAATTGCTTGGATAAAGTGGGATTCTATATGTTTACCTGTGGATTGTGGAGGCTTGGGGGTTAGGAGGTTAGGGGAATTTAATTTATCTTTAGTAGGAAAGTGGTGCTGGAGGTTTTTGGGTGATAAGGATGAGTTGTGGTACCGTGTGTTAAAGGCCTGATATGGGGAGGTGGGAGGCCGAATTCAAGAAGGGGCAGCAATGCTTCCGGTTGGTGGAAGATGATGTGTTGGGTGAGGGAGGGGATAAGGTCGGGTCTAGGGAGCTGGTTTGATGATAATACAAGGAGGGTGGTTGGTAATGGTAGGAATACTTTCTTTTGGATTGACAATTGGTTGGATGGAGCACCTTTAAGGCTTCAGTTCAACCGTCTTTATGAGTTATCAGTGCAAAAGGAGTGTTTGGTGGAGGATATGTCGAGAATGGGGTGGGGGGAAGAAGGATATGGTTGGATGTGGAGGAGACGTCTGTTGACGTGGGAGGAGGAGAGTGTGAGGGAGTGCTCTGCTTTGTTGCATAATGTTATTTTGCAGGAAAATATTTAGGATTCTTGGAAATGGCTTCTAGATCCTATACATGGCTATTCAGTTTGTGGGACTTACCGTTTTCTAACATCTGGTGACGTCCTGGTGGCACTAACAACAATGTGTGGCATAAGTCAGTTCCTTCTAAAGTCTCTCTTTTTGCTTGGCGTCTACTTCAAAATAGAATTTCGACAAAATTAAATTTGGTGAGAAGAAACGTGCTTCAGAAATCAGAATAATGACAACTTGTGTGTTGGCGGGTGTGGCACTATCGAGACGGCATATCATCTTTTCATTGGTTGTGATATATTTGGCAGTGTTTGGTACTTAGTCTGTCGTTGGCTTGGCATTTCTTTTGTTTGTCCCGGATGGATTAATGATCACTTTCTTCAGTTTATTAATTTGGCGGGAGTACCGCGATCATCCTATTTATATCTTAAGGTTATTTGGCTTGCTTCTACTTGGGCTATTTGGAAGGAAATAAACAACCGTGTCTTCAAAAATACGGTAATCGATCCTAACACTATTTTGGAAAAAGTGAAGTTGAACTCCTTTTTATGGTTATCGTCGAACCATGCTCCTATTGCTTTTGGTTTTCACTATTGGTGGAGACACCCACTCCTGTGTATGGGTGTCATGTAATTTTCATTTTTTATTTTTCTTTTGAAGCTGACACTCTCTTGTTAGGTGTCTTCTTTCTGTATCAGATATTATGTGATTTCATCACTTTTAACACATCTTGTATGTGGTGAATCACTTTTCGTTTGAGGAATATATTCCATTTTGATTTGTTAAAAAAAGAAGATACAACATCACTACAATAGAAATTTAGTTAATTAATTAAAAAATAATAATCCAACTAAAATAGGCCCCTAAAAGAAATCAAACTAAAACAGGAACTACACTATGTGGATTGAAAGAGCTTATTTTAATTTTATTTGCCAAAAATATATTTTGTCACATTATTGTCAATATTAATATCTTACTAGCGAAATGACGGTCACGTCCGCTTTTCTACTATATTTAATCGTATATAGAAAAGGATTAAATATACGATTAAATATAGTAAAAAAATTAATATCCTTTTCTATATACGATTAAATATAGTAGAAAAGCGGACGTGACCGTCATTTCGCTAGTAAGTTTAAAGTGAAAATTAAAACAGGGAATATGGGAAGTAAACGGGTGATTAGCCCTCACCATGGTTTTAAAACTCGGACCGATCATCGACTCGGTAAGGGTATTGGGTCATTGAGTCAATGGTCGAACCGCATGAAAGAATCAGATTAAATCGTTTGACTTGATTATGTCACTCGATCTCTATAGCAAAAATCTCATATTACATTGAATGATTCGTTCTCTAAAAAATTTATTACACTTATAAAAAGTAAAAAAAAAACATAATTTCACAAGTTCATTTTTCAAATTTAATTCATTGACTATGATACAATTACCAATCAAATAAAAAAACAATTTTTTATGACATAAACTGATTATCATAAAAAGAAATTACTCTATTTTTATTTTTGACAATAGAACTATGCTATTAACCACAACAATATTTATAAGCAAGTGTATTTTTTTTGGTGTTAAAAATATTTTTATATAATTTTAAATATAATTTTGCAATATATCATTAAGCTAAAGTTATATCAAAAGTTGAAACATTAAATTATAAGTTGAAATATGAATTTCAGTGTTCACCGAACGTTTACAACTAAATCTAATATATTAAATAAGAAGTAAAACATAAACACAATTGAGAGCATGGTTGCTGGTTCGATTCTCTCTCCTATGCTAAATTGATTTTTTTTTTAAATAATATGATGCGCCCTTGTTTCTTGTCCAAAAAAAAATAGACAAGTGCTGACTCGGTCAGTTTGAGGAGACCTCTGAGTTGCCTGTTTATTCCGGTTCTGGTCGAGTTGAACCAATTTACAGCGGTTCAATAACATAACCGATCCAATAAGTGAATCGAATCGGCTAACCCATTGGTTCCCAATCGAACTGGTTCGATCGGGCGGTCCGGTTCAAGATTTAAAACTATGTCCCACACTTTGAAAATGTACTTTCTTCATCCATGTTTGGTTGACGTTGTTTTTGGATCATGAAAGTTGAAATATTATCATATTGGACAATAAACAATCACACAAATCAAATTGAATATCAAATTTTAATTAAAAAAACTTAAATCATTGCTTACATGTGCCCTCTTATCAATATGTTGTTCAAGATTCATTTTTCATTTAATGTCGTACTTCTAAATCATACTTGACATACACCAATAATGTCTCTTTTAAGTGTGAGTTCATCCATTCACCCGGAAATGCTCTCCATCAAGTACAAATTTTTCATTCACGTACACTTGCTTGTTAGGAATACTTTCAATATAGGGAGTCGGTTTTTCAAACCTTCAACTCTAATACCACCTTTGGATCATAAGGGGTAGTTTGCGGGATCATCATATTGAACTATGAGCAACCACATAAGTAGAATTGGATGTCACATCTTAAACAAAACTTTAACTTGTTTGATATACGATTTCCTTGACTCAAATATTTCTCATCATCCACTTTTCAATCTAAAGTGAGATTTCTAATTTACATTTGATTTGATAAACCAACGGCTGTCACACAAATGAAATAATCAAGTTAAAAGATTTCGAAAGGACCAAAAATCCTCATTTTGCCTACCACATCTAGGAAAATTTGAGGCTAAAGAATGATAAACCACACAAAATGCATTTTGGTATAAGTAATTTGATTAAGTGTTTATTGAATCATATGTACAAGCACTTGTCCGGCTGTTTTTGTAACTAAAACTAAACAAAGTTCAATTTATAGAGTTGCACACTTCAGAGGCACCTTTTCCCTAATAAAAGAAATGAAACCATATGTCTCTTTGTCGACGTACGAGTTAGTTTCATAACGGATCTGAATGGAGAATATGAGGTATTTACTATAAATATGATATATGATAAAATAATATTGTCATGTTGTCGCGTGTGCATCAAACTTAGAAGTCACCGTATATCGCTTAATGATAAAATAATATTTGATGACATCGTATCCATGGAAGTCACCACCGATGCCGCTCAATGAACTTAGATGATGACAATACACAAAGCTCAAGGAGCCGATTATTAAAGATGAAGTCAAAGTTTATTAGAAGTTAAAAAGTTTAGCAAATGAAGTTCTAGATTCTAAAGTTTTAATTCCAAATCAAGGCATTTTCATATTTATTGAAAGATATGTTGTGAATGTTATAAAAAGGTTTATTCAAAAGATTGTTGGAAGTATCTAGCATATGATATATTTATGGAACTTTTTGAATTTTATATTAAATCATCCATGATGAAGGAATCAATGTCAAGTACTTCTTGGTTCTATTGTCATTTTTGTTTTCGATTTTAGAAAAAAAATCTATATATATTTCTCTAAAGTTAATAAGAAACATTGCAATCCATGATAAATTTTGATATGAGAAAGAGGGGATTGAACAATATGCTCTTGCAATTTCTAGGTGATTTGTTACTGTTTATTAACCTTACCTATTTGCAAAGTAACCTCAACAACCACCGTTTTCACCAACATCAATCATGACAACCACTAAATTTAACATCATTATACCTTAGCCATGCCTAATTTCAAAACCAAATGTGCCCACCAAGCCCACATTTTCTACCAAGAAACTCCTAACATTATCATCATTGTTGCCAGAAACCAACAAAAAAGTTCATTCAAGCTCTTAGCAACGTTTGTAATATTAGAATCAGACAACTTCCTCAGCCATGCATGAAAGGTGATTGAATGGCAATAGCTATACCTGAAAAAGAGTATCTTGTTGGCCTTAAGGATTGTAAACACAATTCGCATGGGTGGATCTCATGGCGAAAAGGGTAGTCAACTTTTTTCCATTGATACTTTGCGCTCCAAGTCGTCTGTTTTGTGGAAATCACCTCGTTTGGGAAAGGATTTTATGAATTCGCCTTCGCATCTATTGAAGATCTCATAAGGGTCAGAGTTGTAGGATCATGGTATTTTAATCCAGGTATTTTGAAGCTTTTTGCATGGTCTAAAGACTTTAATCCTTACATGCAATAACAAAGTTCTACTCAGGTTTGGATCCATATTTTTTGTCTCTCTCAAGAATATTGAAGGAAAAGAATCCTTTTTGTTATTGCTAGTAGTATTGGAACTCTCATTTCCATTGATTCTATTACTAGTAAAGCTAGAATTGATACAAACTTCGGCCACTGTGTTCGTGCTATGGTGGAGTTAGACTTGAATGAAGATCTGATATATAAGGTTTTGGTTGAAAGGAAAGGTTGTACATTTTTTTGTTGATATGGAATATGAACTCTGCCTAATTTTTGTACTCATTGTCAATGTATTAGTCATTATGTCGACATTTGTACAAAAATTGAAATACATGAATAAGGAAAATCATAAAATAAAGGGATCATAGGAAACTTAGGGTTAAACCTTTGCAAAGATCATAATGGAAACATGTGCCTAAGAAACTAGAAGTTGTTAATTTCGAGGCCCTACCTTCTAAGAAGGCTCTTGAGAGAAGTAAAGAAGATATATCACCAGAAAATGAAATCAATGAGGCAATATGAGCTTATAAGGTTGCTTTTGTTGACATGGTTATAGAAACATTTCATATATTTATTCAGTAAAAATTCCAAGTCCACAAAATATTGCTACTATCAATAAAACCGTGACACGATTATCAGCCTAGAAAATTATTCTCTCAACCTAAAAAATCGTGTCATAATGTACCTTGTTGTGGCACAATTTCTCAAGTCCAGGATTACAATTTTATTTTTCTAGCAACATTTTGTCACAAATTCTTCCCATCAAGACACGATTTTTCCAGACTTTTCAAATTTTTTACTGTTACAACCACATCGTGTCATGATTTTTCCTCATTGTGACATGATTTTAACCCAACCTTTAAATAACTCACTCGAAATTTTGCTTCCAAAACACTATTACTGCCAAAATTTTAATATACCTCATCCAAACCAAAAATCCACAAGCTATATTCATCTTTAACCCATTTCTAACACCAAATACCTACCCTAATCATCAGACTTCATATCAATTCCACAAAATCTACACCAACCATTTCCTAAAATTTACCCATTTTCACCAAACTCACGAAATGACTCCAACCACAAAAAGCAAAGCACCTTCCAAGAAAGCCACCACCACCAAAGCCTCTAGAAGCCAACCTCAACAACACGTAGAACAGTCCAAAGGTTCATATCAGAAGATGCAAGATCAAGACTCGATGAGATGAAAGGACTTGAAGTCGTTAGAGAAAGAAGGTTTGATGGTATGAATCTGACATCATACCCCATGTTCGACACAATGATCAGATAAAGGGGTTGAGAGAACTTCAACAACATGGTTTATGAAGAGAGTAACCAGTCAATTGCTTTATAATTCTACGCAAATGGTCATTTTTCCACAAAGCAATACACATCGTTCTGTCAGGGAAAGACCATTGACTATAGTCTTGAGACTATAAATCAATTGCATGGTCTAGAAGCACATGAGGTGTGTGAGGTGAAAAAGAGAATGAGTGAAACGAAGAACATGATTAAATAAGGATGGGATGCTATATTGGTTGAGTTGTGTAGGGAAGAAGCTCACTAATGAGGGCCATACCGGAAAAACTACCTCAAAAGTATATGTAAAATATGAAAGGTGAAATTTTTTAAAGAAAAAGTAAGGATGTTCTATAACTCATGAGTTTGACATTTAATTTAATTTCTATTCAGAATATAAAAAAGGTGAAGAAGACTTAATTTTAATGAGAAATAAAAGGTGGATATGTTATATAGAGGTGCCATATAGGCACAATCTAAGCCAAAGGTTAACTCAAGTTTAAAAGTCAATATACTATAGTATATATAGATAGATGGGTAAATGGGTAGATGTGGCCGAACAACAAAAACTAATTGAAATAAATTATTTGGACTTCAATTAAGTATAAACAGTGGCATAGTCAAAATAAATAAAGTATAAAATATGAGAAATATACTAGTTAATAATATTTAGATAATTTGTATAAAAAAAAAATAAGAAAAAATAAATAAAATAAAAATTAGATATATCGTATAAAAAAAGGATAAACATTTCGACAAGACACCAAACATGTTTTTATGATGGTCAGAATCTGAAAAAGACATGATAGAATATAGATATGGATAAATACGTGATACAATAAGGGTTGGATAAACAATTATCAGATCATGTGTTTGAATCACACATGATAACAAACATGACAATATTATATTATCATATATCATATTTTTAGTAAACACCTCATAGTGTCCATTCATGTACATTATGGCACTAATCCGCGAGTCAGCGATGAACCATGGTTTTTATTTTTTACCAGGACTGAGATGCCTCCGTAGTGTGCAACTCTAGAAATTGAAATCATAGTATTTTTATGAGGAAAATAAATCTTGACAACTCTCCCAACACACTGTTGGTGTGAATTTTTTAACTTGTAAATTTCAATAATTGAATTTTTTTTTAACCTATAATCTCAATTGAATGGTTAAAATCAAAACAATAAAGTTTTAAAATTAAAATTTATCGTGGATTGAAAGAAAGATATGTAGATTCTTACAAAGATTCAAAATAAACATGACAATAGAACAAAAAATTATCCGACATTTATTCATTTATAATGGATAATTTAATCTAAAATTAAAAAAGTTTCATAACAATATGATATGATAGATATCATCCTAACAATCATGTCAATCAACCTTTTAATAACATTCAAGACATATATATTAAAGAGTTATGTTATATATCACGACAAGATTGATCATGAATTTTCACGAATGCTATTTTTATATATAGAGAAAAAGGACCCATCAAAAATAAAAGAAACCCCACCGTCTATGTTGTGTAAAGATCACACCGTCACACCTCACTCCAATTTATAGCATGCTAGTGCAAAGCTATATCTTACAAGTTAAACCCATATACAATCTATGAGAATTGTGTTTCAAAATCACATTTGTTGAAATATTTGTTATGGTATGCAGATTTAGCTGTCTTGAAATCGTCATGGTGTGATGGAGTGGATGTGTTCCCATGTACCAAAGTCGTTATTTTGAAGGGAGAAGTTAAATTATTAAGCCAGATGATATTACTAGTATGTGCAAGTGATAATTACTAAATTCAGGACAAATTCGTGATACACGTTGTCATGATATCAAGCATTTCTCTATATTAAATAGTTTGAAAACTCTTTGATTTGGAATTACAACTTTGGGATCTTCAACTTCATTTGCTAATTTTTTGTCTGCCAATAAAATTGAACTTCATCTTTAACAGTCAGCTCCTTGAGTTTCATGTATTGTCATCCTCTAAGTTCACTGATTGGAAGTTGTGGTGTCTTCCATGTATATGATGGCATCAAGTCCTTCAATCGTATCAATTTCGGTTACTCCTTATAATGAGAAGTCATTCAAATAACTCTTTGAAATTACCTCTATGTTAGAATTATTATAAATATTAAAGAGATTGTTGAAGATTTTGAAAATATAAGTTTTTAGAATTTTTAATAAGGTAATAAAATAAAAATGTTATGTAAACGTATATTGCTTTGAAGTTGTAACAAAGTCATGCTATAAACATATATTATATGGTCTAACAACATAAAACTAATTGAAATAAATTATTTGGATTTAAATTAAGTATAAACAGTGACATAGTCAAAATAACTAAAGCATAAAAGGTGAGAAATATGCTGGTTAAGAATATTTAGATAATTTGAATAAAAAAATTAATAAGAAAAAATTAATAAAATAAAAATTAGATATATCGTAAAAAAGGATAAAGATTTTGATAAGACACGGTACATGTTCATTTAATGGTCAGAATTTGATAAAGACATAATAGAATATAGATCTGGATAAATATATGATACGATAAGGGTTGGATAAGCAATTATCATATGATGTGTTGAAATCACATATGATAACAAAACATGACAATATTATATTATCATATATCATATTTTTATTAAACACCTCAGTGTCCATTCATGTCCACTATGGCACTAATCCGCGAGTCAGCAATGAGACATATGATTTTTATTTCTTTTACTAGGTCTGAGATGTTTTTGAAGGGTGCAACTCCAGAAGTTAAAACCAGAGTCTTTTTATGAAGAAGATAAATCTTGACAACTCTTCCAACACATTGTTGGTTTGAATTTTTTTAACTTATAAATTTCAACAATTGAATTATTTATCTACGGTCTCAATTGAATGGTTAAAATCAAAACAATCAAGTGTTCAAATTAAAATTTATCATGGATTGCAATGTCTCTTATTAACTTTAAAGAAAGATACTTAAATTCTTACCAAGATTCAAAATAAAAATTACAATAGAACCAAAAATACCCAACATTTATTCATTCACCAAGGATTATTCAATCTAAAATTTAAAAAGTTTCATAAAGATATCATTTGTTTTACTAAAATAAAAATAAAGATATCATTTGCGAGATACCTTCGCAACAATCATGTCAATCAACCTTTTTATAACATACGACATATATATTTAAAAAATTGAAAACTCCTTGATTTGGAGTTACAACTTTGGGATCTTCAACTTCATTTGCTAATCTTTTTGTCTGCCAATAAACTTTGACTCCATCTTTAACAACTGGCTCCTTGAGTTTCGTGTATTGCCATCCTCTAAGTTCACTAATGCGAAGTTGTGGTGTCTTTTGTGGATATGATGGCATCAAATCCTTCAATCGTATCAATTTTGGTTGCTCCTTAGAATTGGAAGCCATCCAAATAGTTTTGTGAAATTTACCTCTATGTTTGAATTATTATAAATATGAAAGAGATTGTTGAAGATTTTGAAAATATAACTTTTTAGAATTTCTAATAAGGTAAAATAAAAATGTTATGAAATGTATATTGATTTGAATTTGTTTCAAAGTCATATACAATCATATATCACGTGGCCTAACAACATAAAATTAACCGAAATAGATTATTTGGATTTAAATTAAATATAAAGATTAGCATAGTCAAAATAAATAAAGTATAAAATGTGAGAAATATGCTAGTTAATAATATTAAGATAATATGCATAAAAAAATTAGATAGAAAATTATTTATAAAATAAAAAATATATATAAATAGTATAAACGAGGATTTAACAACATACATGTTTGTTTGATGGTCAAACTATAAAAAATATAATAAGAATATAAAACTTGTTAAATATTTGATACGATATGGGTAAGATAAGCAATTATGCATCACGTGTTTGATGTATACATGACAACAAACACGACAATATTATTTTATCATATATCATATTTGTAGCAAACACCTGTTACTAGTATGATAATGTATATCATATTTAAATGAAGAAAATGACCCTTATAAAACAATTATATATAACCATTATTTTGTTTTCAAACCAGCTATTACCATCATTCAGAATCTCTTGTGATGGTACATTAACCATTATCATGTCTATTTTCAGCCTTAGTAGCTGATGTTATGGAAGTGTCCTTTATTAAGACGTAGTTTTTCTTTGCTTCTTTTTTCTTTTGTTTTTTTTTCTTCTCTCATGTAAACAAAAAAAACAACTATTACTATATGTTATGTACTAATAATAAATAAATATTAAACAATTTATAAAAAAATATTAAACAAATCATATGAAATGATTTTTTTTATGTTTAAAAGTTAAGTATAATTCGTTCAAAAAAATAGTTATATATTGTTCAAATTACTTATAAAATCATTTGCTATACAATATTAGAACTTTACTCTCTAAATTCTAAAATTGGTACATGAACTATGTGTAATAATTTATTCTCTTCTTTCTCTTTAAATATGAAATGATAATTTTTTTAGTAATTATTCAAACTAAATTTATGAATCAAAATTTTAAACTTTATAAAAATAATTGAAAATAAATTAACCATCTGCATTGTTACAATCTTGTGATTTGCCTATGATGGCATTATGTGGAACCACGAGTTCAAACTATGGTCACCATATTTCTCCATCCCTCTTGTGTGTATTTATTTCAATATGTTTGACCACTAATCCAATAGCCAAATAAAACACTGAAAACAAATAACGCATTTAAAAAATAAACATGAATCGACAAACCAAAAAAAAAAATTGACTAAAAATTTGTCAAAGTAAAAGTTAAAGAATTTAATATTTAAATAACCAAAATATAAACAAAAGATGAAGAGAAAAAAAACCATGGAAAAAATATTAAAAAGCAAAAAAAAGATAATCTAATGATATACAATATTTTAGCATTACTCTCTAAATTCAAGAATTGGTACATGAACTATGTCTAATAATTCATTATTTAGTATAGAACAAGTGTACTTGAAATGATAATTTTTTTTAGTAATTATTATGTTTTGTTTAATAGTAAAATATATTATATAAAATAAGTATAGAACAAATGTACAATATAAAAAGGTTCACCCGCAAAAGGAATCAAAGTCACCAAAAAGAATAAAACCTACACCAACTACAAACACCACAAAACCAACACAACAACAACAAAAGAAAAGTATTTTCCCTTCCACCCAATGACAAAAACCAATAGTAAGATGAACCAAGCATACTCCACCCAAAAGATAAGACATGAAAACTAGGAAAACATACCAAAAATCCTACTCTAAGGCACCCAAACAAGCCCCCCAAATATAGAACTATCGACTTCAGTAAAGAATTAGTTCCACCATCTACTCATAGTGAGATCAAGGAAAACTAGGGTGGGACCCAAAAAAAAACTAATACCACAAAGAAAACTAAATCTTATGATCCAATTTCTCCACATCTAGAATCCTGCAAAAAAAACACAAGATCATTACAAACTATATGGATGGTCGACACAACTGTATGCTAAATCAAAAAAAATCATATGTAAACTTAAATCTACTAGCTAACCCTAAAACCCCCCAAAAAAATACTAACCAAATCCCTCAGTGAAATCGAAGACCAAGTGATGATGAATTTCACAAGTGCATCAAACCATAACAAGTATTAAAGTAGTTAGTTATCGTCTCCTCAAGGATTGTCATCTACTCGGAAATTTACTAAACTTATTTAAATTAAAAAACAATTAAATGATTTAAGGGTTGCAAGTTTGAAATGCTTGCACAATGCGAGTAGTAGTTGTTTGCAAAAAAGAAAGGGTTTACTTCAGAGGTTTGGTGGCGATTAGGATTCTTCGAATCCCCTCTGTCTTCTTTGTCATATTAGTGTTCAATACAAATTATGACTAAATACTTAAAAAATGATAGCTTGGATTATGAAACAGTGATATATCTATAGAATCATATGCCTAGACAAGGGCGGTATGAAATAAGTTCTCAAAAGATGGATCATAATCTAACAATCATACTTAAAAACCCTAATTCAATTAAGATAATTAAGAAACTTTCAATCATAGAAGATAATCCTAGATCTTATTTCTACCTAAGGTATACGTATATACAATTAGGGCTTATTTGTGCTTAGGGGTCTCGTAGCATTACAAGATTCAGAAATATTGAAAATTATATAATACTTGAATCATAATTGAATCAAAACAATTGTATTAATAAATTCCAACAAATAAACAAAGGTTCGTCTTAGAACCCTAATCAGATGGTGTTTGGTTGTTCGTCTTAGAACCCTAATTAGATGGTGTTTGGTTGCTCTTGGCAACATAAAATCTAAACAAGAAAGAAATACAAAACATACTCAAAAGGAGGTTAGAAAGCTCTTAGCTGCTCCTTGATGTGTACCTTCACCTTGAACTACCAAGTTTCTGAATGAATAATAATGTGCAAATGTCTCTATTTATAGGCAGGTTTTTATCTGGGTTGGAACTGAGTTTCTTGACTTTTTCCACTAAATCAGCTTGAAAAACAAGCAACTAGGAAACATTTCCTAGAACCAGGCGCTTGGGGTGTATGGGGTATGGAATTTTTCCCTATTGGTATTGCCATGAAAGCAGTGCTTGAACTTGTCACTGATGACTGGCTTGGTCAACATATTTGCTAATTTCTCTAAAGTATGAACCTTTTCAAGTATTATCTGTTCAGATGCAAGTAACTCTTTGATCGTGGGAAACCTCACATTAATATACTTGGTCCTGGCATGATATACCTAATTGTTTTCCAAATAAATGGCAATTTGACTATCACAATGCAACTAAACTCCACCTTGTTGAACACCCAATCCTCTCACCAATCTTGATGAATGTTAGAAGCATGTATGTTAGGAGTTCGATTCAAGGCACTCTGACTCATAGTTGTATAATTCTCTTGACATGTTATGAACCGCGAATCGGCATTTGTTATTGATTCATGGTACTTTTGTGAATTGGTTTGCGCAAATTCCCATATAATTCCTCAAAATCGATGAACCATCGAACCAAGATAAGTAGGTGAAGATCGAAGAAAGAGGAATAAGAGGTTGAGTATTAGATAAAAGATAAAGGAGAATCTCGGGTGGTGCAAATAAATTTTGCAGAAAATCCCTTTGAAGCTTGGAGAAAGAGAACATGTCTCGCAAAATAACACTGATAAATGAAAAATAAGTGAATATAAAAAAAAATTGATAAGCGGAAATTAGTTTGTTGTAGCTGGCTATTATAATCTTTCTACTTTTTCACACTTTTAATTAATTTAAATAATTAAATATTAAGAGATTTTGGGTACCGATGCAGACAGTGTTGAGCTGTTGGAAAGGCTGGACTCACGTTGAATAAAAATGATTATATTCTTAAAAATTTGTTAATATCTTACTATACTTAGGTAGTACTGATACTTCGAACGGACACGTACTAAATCTCTATGCCTCCCTATGTACCGAATTCTGCATATGTAATCGTGTACCACAAACCTATACCCATACTACGTACCAGCACGAATTGCAAGTTACGTGACTTTGCTCTGACTTTCACAATGCAACCAAACTCCACCTTGATGATGGTTCTTTTATGTTCCACCTTTGTGTTTATGTTAGAACCTCTAAATAGCAACTGATTCAAGCTTCTAAAGAATACCAATGCAGAATAAATAGAAACAACAATCGTAGAAGATCAGTAGATATTCCAACATGGAATTTATATTGGTCGTGTCTTGCAGCAACAAGATCCCATATATCCACACTTAGCCAACACTCATTCATTTTTTATTTTTTTTGAAGAAAACACTCATTAATATGTTCTTATGTTGGTTTTGAATTAATATCTCTCCTTCAAATAACTACCTAAGAAATTGTTAACACCAGCGTTGGAAATTCCCAAGCAATCACCATATTTTAATTAATCATACCACATATATATGGACTGTTAAAAATAGAGAAATATCACTTTTACAAACACACCAATCACAATACTATCAACAACATATATATAAATTAAAATTCATCCTATGTATCATTTTTCAGTTTTTGTATTAGACCCTGTCACCAATGAAACACCATTTTCTTCATCCATCTTTGACTCAATGTTAGTATCTAGTTTCTCCTTCTCCTCCTTTTGTACTTTTGTTATGTCATAAGATGCATGTACTCCAACAAGCAAGTAATATACAACCAAAATTGCAGTCCAAATACCAAATCTCCTAAATGAAGCTTTATCTAATGTTCCAAGAAGGAAAATATTGATACCAATGGATGCAGATGGCAGAAACGGCACAAGCGGTGCGCCCCAAATCTTCGGTTTCTTCGCAAGAGGAACAAAGAACCAGATGCCGAATGTCCCCACAAACCATATAGGTACTAATATAATGTAACCAATCCACTTGTTGGTTTTCGACCAATAAACCGAACATCCAATCGATGATCCTAGTATGAGAAAAATGAATCCAAGAAATTTCACAACATTAAACCTAGAAGTCACACCTCTAACACAATATCTCCTAACCAATAGAGACAATGCCACAAGTGAAAAAAGGAACAAAGTTGAAATTGAAAGTAAATTAGCAAGAATATCGAGGCTAGTGAAAAATGCAACAATAGCAGTTGCAATAAACATAACAACAGTTGCATTAACTGGTGTCTTAGTCTTTTTATTCACTCTTGCAAGCCATGAAGGTAACAAACTTGTTCTTGCCATGTGTGTGAGATACCTTGCTTGGCCAACAGCACCAACAAGTAAAACACTAGTCATTCCTTTCAATGCACCAAATGCAACAATGTACTTAGCCCATTTCATTCCAACAGCTTCGAATGCAACTGAAAAAGCAGCATTTTCATCGACATCTGAATATTTTTGCATTAAACAAAGTGTCACACCCATCATGCAGTAAATAAATGTTGTAAGTGTCATTGATCCTATTAGACCAATAGGTATATCTTTTCCGGGATTCTTCGTCTCCTCAGCCATTGTCGAAACTGCATCGAATCCAACATAAGCGAAAAACAAAACTGCAGCGGATGCAAAGATTCCTCTGGTTCCAAAATGTGTGAAATCTTTGTAGTTTTCAGCATTAGCTTTTGATAAACCAGCAACTATTATGAACATTAGGACAAGAACATGTATTATTGAGGCAATGTAGTTTAAACGTGAGGAACCCTTTGTGCTGAAAATTGCAAAGGTGGTAATAATTGCTAGAGCAAAAACAGCAATAGGGTCAAGTTGATTGTAATGGTTGGCTAGGGAATCGACTGTGATGAGGAATTTGTCTGATGGTTGGTTGCAAAGTGTTGCAAAATAGGATGTCCATGAACGTGAGACTGCAGCACCACCAATCACATATTCAAGAATAATGTTTCCAGATGCTATGAATGCTACAAATTCACCAAGCTCAACTCTTATATAAGCAAAGGAACCACCTATAACAAAAGCATGAAATTTAATTAGTCAAAGGTTTTGCCAACATTTTTCAATTGTTGCTAAGAAAAGGACTTAAACAGATGACACCAAAATAAACAAAAAACATACGTACCAGCCACAGGGATTTCCACAGCAAACTCAGTGTAACAAAAAACAGACAACATAGCAGAAATGCCAGAGACAATATAGGATAGAACCACAGCAGGTCCCACAGTGTTCTTAACTTCAAGTCCTGTTAGTACAAAAATACCCGAGCCAATGACACTTCCCATGCCAAACCATATCAAGTCCCACCAAGACAGTGTTTTCTTCATTTCATGTTGACTTTGTTTCCTCACATCCACCAACTCAACTTCATCGTTGGATCGGGCTGTAACCCGATCCAACAATCGGCAGGGTGTGTACAAGAGCGCCCAACCGTAGCTTGGCAAACTCTCAAATGACTTTAACTTTGTTGATGGAGGGGCAACATTCTCTTCTCCTATACTAGAATTGGCTTTTGGTTCTTCCATTCTATAAAAGATGGTCCATGCTTAAATTGATATAACTCTACTGAGAAAATTAATTCAAATTTTGATCTAATAATGTATATAGATACATTTGAGATATACGTTGAGAACCCATTTGATATATACTCTCCGTTACAAAATATAAGTAAAAGTGAGTTAAAGAAAATTGATGTATTTAAACCTAATTTTGTATCAAATACATCAATTTTAATTGACTCATTTTCTGCTTGTATTTTATAACGGAGTGAGTATATTAATAACACATGGTCCGTGCATCCATATATATATATAAAAAAAAATGATGTAATGCATTATTGTTCTTTTCATCAATAATAATTAGCATGTACTAATCACCTTTGTTTAAAGTATTCTTTGTTCTAGTCAACCAAAACTATATGTTTTTATCTTCTTATATATTAGGAAGTTCTAGAAATTAGATGCATAGAACTATGGAAAATCAACTCAAATGACTTACAATTGACACTATCGTATACGACGTCTAATCCTGAAAAAGAGCTAGAGATTATTAATTATTTTTAAAATATTTATGTGAAAGTGAAACAGACACTAATTTGTGTTTACTATCATATAACTAATAGTAGAAATTAAGGATAAAGTCCCGTGAGCATAGCTTAGTTGGTAGGACAATGCATTATTATATGCAGGGGTCGTGGTTCGAACCTCGGACACCCCACTTTTTCACTTTATAAGGTGAATTCTAGCCATTAGACTACCTGACCCAAAAAAAAAAAAAGAAATTAAAGATAAAAATGTTGTAAAAAAAGATGAATATAAAAATATGAACAGTAAAATGACGCTCGCAATACGACGAAGATCATTTTAAAAATAATTATCATAAAAGTGACTTTCAAGATACTTTTTTTTTTTCCGTCAAAAAAAAAAGATACATATTTTTTTTTTAAAAAATTATACAAAGATGATTTTTAAAGTAGCAACCACAAAAATCATCACAAGAGACTCAGAGTATTGTGTTGGAGACAAATATGAATCATAATAGTTACTTTACTGTATTACGTTTTTTTGAAAAATGATTATTGTAAAAGTCACTTTTTTGGTAAATAATTATTTAAAAAGCTAATACTATAAATATCATGAACAGTCACCTTTTACGGTATACTTTGAAGAAAAATATCGTCAGCTTTTATGATATGCATTTTTTGTGGAACAGTGGAAGATATACAAAAAAAAAAAGATCTATAATACCATGATTAATCTAAAATCTTTACTAAAAAAATGATTAATCTAAAATCTTATGTGTGATTATAATATCAATCATCACCCTTTCAAAAAAAATATCAATTTTTTTTTCTTTCCACATTAACTACTAACTATTCATTTTTTAGACGAACCAAATCAATATAAAAGAGCATGCAAGATGGCCAAATGCCTTACCTCTTTCAATGTGGAAAACCCACTCACGGGCTTGAATGAAAATCGCGTTTATTTTCAACTTTGAAAAGGAGAAAATCACATCAAAACCATTCTTTTTGTACCATATATATAAGAAAGGACCTAATTTGATCAGCATCGACATATATGAAAAACAAAAGTGACTCTTTTGATATGTGTCCGGCCGGCAATGCAATACAACACTAAAACAAAACGACAAATAGTAGTATATAAAGGTATTTTATATAATCAATCAATCGTAATACCAAACTACTAAAAATCTTTAAACTTTAATCATAACTACTTCTAAAATCACATACATAATTGATTGTGAATTGTTAACGGTATAAAAGTTTTCCAATAATAGTGTATAAAAAAGTTGTATAATAGAGGTTGAAGATAAGTTCTGATACAAATTAAATCATAATTAGTCAAGTAGAAAGAGTAAAATAGAATCGATAATTATAAAGGTATTTTTAAAAGAAAAGTTCTACCACTCATACCATCATATTAAACAATCTAGTATAATTAACTAAATTGATAAACTTTATTTATTTCTTGTGAGTCAATTAATTAAATAATTATTCATGAGATATCAATTTAGTGATAAGAAGTTACTTCGTAACTCTTTCAAAAAAGAAGAAGTTACTTTGTAAAATGGACTTAATTCAAATCTCTCGTATGATGTAACAGTAAAATGGACAGTAGTATCACCTCTATTAATAATAATTTCTACTTCCCTTTCTTTTTAAAAGAAAAAACTTAAATTAATAACTCTTGTCCATCAACTTTTCTATTTCTCGCGAACTATTGCTTATGCCCTTGTTAATTCTTTTTAATTAAAAGAAGTAGTTCTTATTTATTGACATTTTTAAATTTTAAGATTTCATTAACTCTTTTTATCAATCATTCATTTTCTTGATAAAAAAATTACACTCACGTTAATATAGACAGATAGAGAGTAACTTGATGAGTTGACCCATGAAAGCTAAAGATATATTACAAACATATTAATCAAGGTTATTTCTTGATTTATGCAAAACAATCTTAAAAAACTTAAAAAAAAAAAAAAAAAAAAAACTTTAGTCTTAGTCTTATGAGTGATAAGAAGAAAGAAAGAATAAAAAAAATTGAAACTAATGTATGTACGAAGCTATTGTGTATATAAAAACAGATGGAGTATATTCATCAAAAAAAAAAAAAACAGATGGAGTATTTAAATAAAATAAGTCTATATGGAGATTGAGGGGTGGTGTACTTTCCAATGGAAATGATTTTGTTGATGTGTATACATTAGAAGTTCGTGAACGTCAAAGCAAACTGATAATAATAATTTTATTAAGAACAAAAGATATTGAATTGATAGAATCATTTGTCGACGACTAATCAACATACAGCCAAAAGGATATGTCTTAAGTCTTAATGTATATTGTTTTCAATATTCAATCCAGTTGTATTGCCACGGACACGAAAACATCAAGGCCAGAGGAAACAATACAAGTAAATGAGTAATACAGTACCAAACAAAATTCTTAGGAAAGAGACATTCACAAAGTTTAACTTTACATGAGACAAAACCATTTTTGTTTAACTGAGAAAAATTAGCTTCTTCCTTAACATATCTCTTTGTCTATTCTGTAACTATCAGAAGCGTCACACATTAGGGTTGAACTGTTTTGATACATACCTAAAGAATAAACTAAGGTGAACACAATGGTACTCATTGAATTAGATTGGATGTGTATCATTCATTCAATCAATCAATGTTATATGTACCGGTTACACCAACGTACCTAAAAATTTAGAGATATGTTATTTGAACAAACCATTTGTGGGACAACTTATGTGAGAACAAAAGATATATAAAGAAAAGTATGTATTGACATGCAAACCAAGACTGTAGAAAAATAAAGTAAAATCAATAACAGAAGTGAGTATAAGAGAATAAGTTGTTTCAAAATAGTTGTTCAAATATCATTTTTCAAAAATTTACCATAAACTAAACACTACTAATACAAGAAATCTCTAGACCAAGTCTATATGTTGTTTTTTTTAAGTATAGTCGCTAAACATGTGTATAAAAAAAATTAAATTATCTATGTATCAGCATTAAACTTGTGTTTATGTTAATACAACTACATAGGGTCGTTGATGGGCAAGCACAAAGAGCTCCACGGAGTCGGGCATCCAATTTATGGGGACTTCAATTATTTACGGGATATGAGTATAATTGTTGGGATGTAGGATAATATTTCCTTTTGTCATGTAGGTTGAAATCAAACACTTATTATTTGTCAAAATAAAGAGTAAATGGACAAGTTAGGCCAAACCCACACATATTTTTATTTTTTTTTGGTCAGGTAACCTAATGACTAAAATTCACCTTTTTCAAGGCGAATAGGTGGGGGGTCCGGGGTTCGAACACCGGACCCTGCATATAACAATGCATGTCCCTATCAACAACAAAAATTCAACAAAACAACTTAAAATCAAAATAATGCTTATTATTTTATTTTTTTAACAAGAAATAATACTTAGTGTTTATTTGCATTTGTTTAAATTATCATTAGTTTTTTTAGAGCACTGCTAAACAGCACAGGAAGCTTTTCACGAATTTTTCACGGCAGTAGGAAACTGCTTACAATAAGGGCAATGTGGTAAAATAGGATATATGTAATGGTTAGATTAGTAATTGCAAATAAAGGGCAGCGTGTTCCTTGCTTTTCTGTGAAAGTTTATCCGTACTAAACAGAATTAGTCTTTTTTTTATTAGGGGTCATTTTTAATACTAGAGCTGAGCCTCCAATTTTATTGCAACGGCTCTGAACTACACATACTCAGAATGTTTATTGTAAAACTGATTATACCATTAACATATACAATAGCATTTCCTTTGTTAATGTAACTAAACCCAAAATAGGTAATTAAACTAAATTATAGATAAATTGCAAAAGTGACATTCTGCAAGAAAAGTTGATAAAATTTTCAATACCACTGCTTGATAAATAATAGTCCTTACAATGATATGGAGAAAGCAAGTTCTTGATACAGAGTTATGACACTACTGGTCAGGTCATACAAGAAAAATTAATCATAACACTAACAATAATAACCCCAAATAAAAAAAAAATATTAAAACATAAAAGCTCACAGCAAAAGAACAACAACATTCTAGACAGAGAAATAACATTAAATTTACATATTACATCCCTGATATTCCATGAAAATCAAAATTCAAAATTTGTTAAGATCACATTACTAAGAAAACTAGATGCCCAAGCCAAGTTGTGAAGTGTAGTAGGACATCATGTTGAGATACAAACATGACCAAAACAAGAGTCAGTTCTCACAGAATTAGTCTTCGTCCATGCCAGCAGGTTGCTCTCTCTTGCCAGGTCCCCCAGCCGGTTTCGCCATAATAATCTGAAAACATCAAAATACCACATCCATAAATTTATGCATAGAGACAAATGGATCATATTAACAAAAATAAGATATGGATCAAAATCATGTATCAAATTTCAAACAAGATACCCAAACAACAACAAAGTCTTATCCCACTAAGTGGGGTAAGCTACATGGAGAAAGAAAAAAAAAAGATACCCAAAGTAAAAATAAGAATAACAACTGCATACACCTTATATTAGTGTTCATTCCTCCAAAATTGGATTTAGCAACAATAAATAGACATGTCATCAAAGTAATTACAACACTTTATTTTTATTTACTATCTGTTAAACATGAAACAAGTTTTCGGTATTAAAAGTAAGACTCTAAATAATAAGTCACATGGCTTTAACAATCCAAGCACCCCAAGAATTTCTCGCAAATTGAATAGGGAGCAATCAACAGTCTATTTTATTAATACAAATAATAGGTTTGAACAACACAAAAGAGTAGAAGGATAGTGAATTGTATTTAAGATTGGTAATAGGTACATGTACACAGAAAACAAAAAAGAAATTATGGTAGAATGTGAATCTATCAGCTCACCAAAAGGCTAAAGGCCCCCTCACCAATCAAAGACCTTTTGGTGATCCTCTCGTATAACTGAATTCAAGAATCAGTTTATTCCCCATGCTCATTATTCCTTATATAATTAACTTCCAATTACACATTATCCCTCTCTCCCCTCTGCCAATTCAGCTTCCCCGTTTTTCTTAACTCATTTCATTTTTCCTATAACAAACCTTCCATATAGAGCCTACTCTCCTTACTAGTTGAATATCAAAACCTACAGTTATCAGCAAGACCCAATTGGGAAAGTACATGTTAGAAGAACCTGAATGCCAAATGAGACGGCTTAGTTAGGCCTTGTAAGCTATGGTAGACAAGTTTGTAATACTTTGTTAGCTCTCTAAGTGCAGTAGCAGAAGTTGGATATAATAAAGGGGGAAAACGTCAGTGAATTCTATTGGAAGTTTTCTGATTCTCTGTCTATTGGAAGTCTTCTGATTCTGTCTATTGGAAGTTTTCTGATTCTGTGTACTGGGTTCTCTTATAGCTCAAAGCAAGGTCTATCAGTAGAAGTTTTATTTCCCTTCTGTTAATTGCTACTCCCTAAAGTCTGAACCAGTTTTTATCACCTACCTACAGCTACATTGCTACGGAGAAGGCTTGCGTACTCATGGTGTACAAAAAATGCAATTTGTGGCTTTGAGCATTCAAAATTAACAGTTAATTTGTTGCCCCTGAAAATATTACATTTTTGTGATTATTCACTAGTTTCTTATCCAGTTTTTTTTTTTTTTTGACAAATACTTTTTTATCCAGTTGTAATCCTTAGGAAGACAGAATCATGTGTTCAATCTTTAGGGAGGGACCAAAAGCAAACTATTTTATATATAGGGACCAAAAATAAATAAAATAAAATAGGAGCTAAAAAACAGCTGATTACCTGGTCCACCCGTAGCACAGTGCATGCAGCATCAGCAGCGTATTTAAGAGCAAAAAGCCTGAGCAGATGAAAACAATAATTTAACTTGTCGTTGAATGGTACGAGGTAAATAAATTATTTCAAATAAAAGCAGTTGAAAGAAGGCTCCACATTTGTCACAAGTGCTGGTAATTGTATTCAAACTTATATATGACAGATAGAAAAAGCTACAATTCTAATAGGGGAAAACAATTCCATCATTTGCCTTATGTAAGGGGTTTCCACTTTAAAAAAATAAAAATAAAAAAAAAGATGCATGCATATTAGAATTTAGAAAGAAAGTAATTTACTTAGCCATGTGGAGATCCCAAACATGTGTGGTTGTGACATCCTTACAAACACCCTCGTCCAAATCAATGCCAACTTTAGTGTTTCCTGATGCATGTTCTGCGTAGAGAGAAGATATAATCTCCATTGCATTTAGCCCAGCATTCTCTGCCAATGTTCTAGGAATCATCTCAAAGCTTTCAGCAAATTTTGCTATAGCATACTGATCCAATCTGCAGAGCCATTGCAAATTTTTAGTACTTCCCTTTCATGTCTGAATTACCAAAGAAGCATTAAACGAGTAAAATAAAGGTTTAAACTTTGTGTATATAATAGAATCTCTAACTTGCAATCAAGTTTTGATTTTAGAATTTTTAGAGCAGGGGTGCCATGTAGACCTTATCTCTAATGCGGGACTTGAGTTTTAACCATTACACCTCTCAAACCCATTCTCAGTATTCTTGGACTTGGTGCACGTATAATATAGTGGGTGGTCTGATGGATCTAGGATAAGTTATAATACCATCTTAGATTTGAGCCAAACCAGCCCCACAAAACCTATTTGTTCGGTGAGGATTATCTCCCACTTATAAACACTATTGAAGCCATATTACAGCCTCTCAACATAAGGCCCTCACACTCATGACTAGACATTTAAAGTGTGACCCTCATGGCCTGATAAAGGTGAGGGCTTCCCTCAACTTATAACCACTAAAGGCCATGTCACTATTCAATGTGGGACTCAAACACACATCCACATGCCAAAGACTGAACATCTGAAACGTGAACAATGTGGCCTGATAATGGGTGGCCCAACGAATATGGACACATATAAAAACTGGTGGTATTTTAGATTCTGGGTCCAACTGAACTCTACAAACCAATTAAGGTGAGGGTTTCCCCCTAAACAATATTCAGACCATATCATTAACCAATGTGGGACTCTCAGTAAAATTAAAGAGAAATACAGCATACCCTGTCTCCTTGAAAGAAAACTCCTTCACCCTCTTAGCTAACTCAATTTCAGTTGCTGCAGCTCCAGGCACAATACGGCTATCCCTGCACATAGTCTGATAAATAGTTGCATAAAATAAGACAAATCAGTATTATTTCTAAAAAATAAATCCCTTCAAAAGTGCAATTCAAAATGATGGAGTACCATCCCGTATGTTTGCGGAGGCCATACTTTTTTATTAAGCAGTCATTTTCTGGGGGTTAGGATATAATCAACTTGGTAAAGCAATAAAAGCATGCAACATCAGCAATTACCTTGTAAGTGTTCACTCCATCATCAACTGCTCTTTCAATATCATCAAGTATACTATCAGTACTTCCTCTTAAGACAACAGTTGCTACAGAATTGCCACCTTCTTCATTTTTAACAATGGTCACCTGCATCATTAAACAAGATAAAAGAGGGAAAATCATATACAACACTTAAAATGGGAAAATACTAACGAAGTAAAGGACACATACAAGTAATGAACCAAGAATATAACAGAAACCAAATATATAAACATACCCTTGCACCACCAATTTCCTCAACTGAAACAGAATCGACATATCCAAGATCATCTGGGTTTGGTCGAATAAGCTTCAACTGTAGTATGAAAACAAAAATTAGAAGAAAAAAGGTACAGTAACAGAAGATTCTTTATGAAGTGAAAGATAAAAAACACACCATAGCTACAGAACCAGTTGTACGGCAAAATCGACGTAGTTCAAACTTAGAGCTGATTTTCAGAACCATAAGCCTACAAGCATGAATTTTGATTAAGAAGACCACATAGGTAGATTCATAGCATGACTTCAAAATTCAAATTGATACAATGAAAAAATTATAATTAATTATTTGATGTGCGATAGCATGAGGCAATTAAAAGCAAAAAATGGCGTATGAATTCACTCACTTATAACGCTCACAGAAATGCAAAGCCATCTCTCCTACTGCTCCTCCGCTTACAATCACTTGAGCACCAGAATCAACCACAGCCTTGATGAGCTCTTCTACTTTAGCCTCTTCAGTTTTCGAATAATTTTCTAGCTATAGAAAACAAAAATTCAAAAATAAGAGCATTAAGCACAAAAGTTGACAAACCATTTTAAAAAAAAAAAACACAAGAAAATAATCCATGAACTACAAAAGGAAAATCCCGGCACATCAGATCATAACAGTTTCAGAATCAATAAACTAGTTTCTTACAAGCAAGCAACAGTTGAAAACTGAACTAGAAGTTGTAGTCAGTGTGTTACAAGTTTAAATTAAAGTACTAAAATTAATTTCCAAACAAAAGCTCTGACCATGACAGCTTTGTACAGCAGTCGGTTAGATCTAATAAGTAGTGCCTTTGTTTTCATGGTTTTCCCTTTCCGCGCTATCTTCCACAAATACTAACTTTGATTCCCCTCCTCCTCCATCACCAAGCACTGCTCCCTTCCACTCTGTCACTCTCTTTTTCTCCCCTTCCCCTGCCCTTCTAAACACTTTTCCTTAAATTCCTAAACAGAACATTGCACGCGTTTCGGTCATCATTGATATCACAGGCATCAAATCTAAAAACTTGTTTATCTAAAGTTGGAACTTAAGACAGGTTTGGTAGGGTGAAGTTCTGGGTCCTTTCTGTTGGAATCTACAACTGAAGTGACTGTGTGATTGATGTTCCAGCCTTCTTTGGTGTGCTTGTAGTTGCTAGTCATCATACCCATTGATTGAAATACACTGCCGGCGAGCATGTTTAGCAACTAAAATTTGGAAATTAGATTATTTTTCTTTAATTATTGGTTGCAAGGAAAATGAAAGAAAAATTTGATTTGAAACAATAGTAGGAAATAGAAGGAGAAGGTTTCTGGTTAGGTACTGGATAACATTCCAGAGGCTTACTTAATGCCCCAGATTTCATCATCAGTTTTCTGTTTTTTTCACTAATAGTCTACTACTGGATGAGTCAATCATTCATCCTACTACGAAATCACTTTTCAACTTCCCTTTTATGGGGAGTGGGGAATGAACCTCTAGCTTGTTTAGACACAAATGACTAGAACACACTTAGACATTGAATAAATATTACAATCCAATAAAACAGAATAAAGTAATAGTAATCAAATTAACAGTCATTTTGATATACCTGTTCAGCAGAATGTATGAGAACAGTTCCTTTAGTTTCAGTTGCAGATGTATCAACACCACCAGCAAACACAGCAACCTAAAAGAGCATTGACAAAAGACCTCAGTACAAGACACAGTATGAAGATCTGCAATAGCATATCATGGTGAGGACAAATTCTTATAAAAAGATGAAATAAAAATAGCAACAGATCATGCTTCATGATGTTCCAAGCAAATATTTCCAAGGAAAGTATATGGAATTCAGCCCAAAAATGAGAGAGAACATATAACTCTTCTTTAAAATTACTTCAGCATCACAGCTGAATTACAAAATCTCAACATGGAAGACATGACAACTAGTATGGCATAAAAAGTAAGCAAAATAAGCAGAATACATGTCAAAACCAAGCATTGCTTACTTCTGTTACATATTCCCTTTCACAAATGGTATGTACCCCATGGAAATAATGTACCAAGAGAAATCATACAAAATCGAAGTCTTCAATAAGCCAAGTGGGGCGCATGATACTTATAATTATTAATATTAACAATGTATAATGAATAGTGATAGCAATTGTGTCTTCAGAACATGAAACCCATTTAAAAGACAAATGCTGACAAAAATTCAGGTTAGATAGCCCATCTGTAGTATTGGAAGCAAACATAAGCCATAGTCTGAAGAATAACATCCACACATCAATATCTTAAAATGGCAGCTTGTGCACAATACTGATTCTGGTTTTCTAATGAAGCCGCATCTAAAAAATGACACTCCTAAATCCTAATCACCTATTCATTCAGTTGTTCCATCTTCTATACTTTGCTATTTTTAATGCCATGCCCTTCATTTATCATTTATTTTTAATGATTTATCATTAACTGGGAAAATGTATTAGCCAAATAAGATAGATTAAAACCAAGAGTACAGCCTTGATATTAGTCAAAAGTCAAAACATAAGTAAAACCAAGAGTATAGCCTTCATACATCTTGTAATTGTCCAGCATGCAAAAATGACAAAGTTGTGAAGAATCTCAACCAATAAACAATATAGTAAGTAGACTCTCTGGTGAAACCCTAAAAGTCTCAAATATATAGAAAGCTAACCTTTGCCTTTTCCATTCTCTTTATACTACCAACAGCATCATTTCTCAGAACCATTCCCCGAACAACTGTACTATTACGCAAGCCTCCTCCCAAGAGCTTTGCGACACGAACATTGTCCACATTAAAGTTTACAGGGTTTTTTGGACACACTTGGATGCATGCCTACATTTTCCAAACAAAGATCGGAATGTCAAGTGCTTCACCTACAAAGTATATTGAAATCATAGTAAAACCGGGTAATGAGGATAAACTCACATCAGCGACAAGAGAGCATATAGTATCTTCTTGACCGAATTGCTTGCTAGCAACAGCAGCTTTCATTCGAGAAATAACTTGCTCCTTGTCACGGACATCCATATTGTCGGAACCTTCCTCAACAAGTTCGTCCAATATTTCCATAGTCTGAAATAGGATAAAGACTTAAGAGAGAGAAAAAAAAGTATGGCATTTAAAGATAAATCGCTAAACTATATTGGTTAGAGGAGTTTGCAAGGGATAGAGAAATGATGCTCAACCTGCATAAACCTTCTTATTTTAGACCTCTTTGTTCAAAGTTGAAAGGATTACACAGAGCTTATCATGTTTTTTTTCAATAACCCCTCGTTTAATTTTATTAGGCATTTACTATATCTCTCTCAATTTAAAAACAGAGTATATCATGCCCTTCTCTTTTCTCCCCAAATCCATCCGACAGAAAATACTCTGATATCTATGCATCAAAAGGAAAGTGTAATATAATTGAATTGACTAAAGTTATTGTTCCATTAATTGAATACTTTTATGATATAGAGCAGACAAAAACAAGTTCCATCCAATATCCTCAGAGTCAGAGGAAATTGAGGTGATCCCTTATAGTATAGAACGGGATTGTATGTGTCGCCATATTTCATTCATCCTATCTTATTTTAAACAATCCAAATGACATGAAACTAATAATCAGCCTTGTCAAACAGAAGATATCTAGCGGCGCATTAGCGTTGCAGCGTAGCAGAGTTTTAACAAGGACTAAACATAGATACAGTGCTTATAGTACTGTTCTTACTTTTCCTCTCACAAAAAGACAGCTTTTTTCTCAAGAGATCGTTTTTTTCTCACCCTTTTAAAATTGTTAGTGACATCCTTTAGTTGAGAACAGTAGTATCAGTGTATATTGTACAGTATCTAAGCTGTATCCTCTTAACAAAACATTGCTGTGCAGCAATGCTAATAGTACCATTCCATCCATTTTGGATCAATCGAAATGAAAACATGAACCTAACAAACCTTAGCAATGGCTTTGGTATATCCACTGATAATCTCACTAGGATGCAAACCCATCCTAATAAGCTCTTCAGCACCATGAAGTAACTCGCCGGCAAAAGAAATAGTTAAATTAGCGCCATCACCAATTTCCTCTTGTTGAGCCTTCCCAGCCAAAACCAAAATCTTAGCAGCAGGATGTTGTACTTCAAGTTCATTTACAATGGTAGCGGCATCATTTGTCACAAAAAGTTTGTCCAAATGATTTATAACCATCTTATTCATCCCTAATAACAAAACAAATTAATTAAAGTTAGTGAAACAAAAACAAACTAGGCACCTGTTAGGATTGGTTAACTTAAGCTCATCTACTGACACATAAGTTTTGTGAGACTTTTCAGAAGAACTTAGGAAAACAGCTCAGAACATTGTTCATAAGTTTCAAGTTATTTTAGTACGCCAAGATAGCTTATGAAAACAGCTTATAGCTTGTACAGAACCAAATTAAACAGAAGCTATTTACGGATTATAAAAAAGCAATTTTGGTATTTTCAGAAAACAGTAGATAACATTGTTCATAAGCTGTTGCAGATTATAAATAAAAAAATGAAGTGATTTTGGTATTCAATAATTTAAAGATTAACTTTTCGAATTTTTTTTAGAAAAAAAAAAAAAAAGAAGATACTGTATGTTTGTTTACCACAATGAAAATCAGTTATAAACAATGATTTTATGGAGAAGCAACTCAAAACAGCTTCTCATGTGAAGCAGTTTTTAGAAAAACAAATTCTCATCAGGTTCTTATTTTTTAAACAGACTGTAATAAACAGATGTCAACTCTAAAAGTGATTATTTTGTTTAAAAATAGTGTTATTCCTCAAACATTTTGAATTAACTTATTTGAGCTAATCTACTAACATACACTTTGTGAGACTGTTTGGGAGAACTAATGAAAAAGCCTATGACATTGTTCATAAGCTTTTTTCAACTAATTTTCATGTTCTCCGAGACAATTTATGAAAACAGTTTACATGTGAACCCAATTTAGGGTTCAATTGTTACAGATTATAAAAAAATTGATTTTGGTATTCAATAGTTTAGAGATTAATTTTTATAAATTTTAAAAAAAATCAGAAGCTACGAATATCACTTAAAAAAAAAAAAATCAGTTATGAAAATTGATTTCACAAAGAAGCTGCTCAAAACACCTCATTTGAAGTAGTTTTTAGAATTTGTTTTCTTTCAGATTCTCTTTTTTAAGAAGCTGTAACAAACAGGCTCTTAACTTCATTTTTACCTTTAGCGATAGAAATAGCTTATACATAAGTGCTTATCATGATAAGCTGCTGCAAATAAGTTGTTTACGAAAACATTACATAGATCAGAAACTAACCTTGAGTAAATCTAAATATAACAGTTAGTTTGAATTTGAACAAAAACAGTTAATTTACCGAAACAAGACCTAGATCAGAAAATAAAGTTGGATCTTAACAAGAAGAACGTAAAATGGAGAATGTTGAGTTAGGTTTAGGGTTACCATTGGGACCGAGGGAAGTGCGAGTGATAGTGGAGAGTTGGTTACAAGCATCGATGTTTTTGAGAACGGCTTCGTCGAGACCAGAGAGATGTTTGTGACCTTCTTTGAGCATGGATTGGATTCCATATGGTAAACCTACCATTTTTGCTTCTTCTTCAACCTTTACGGTGGCTGCGAGACTGAGATGTGAACAAGTTTAAAACCCTTCACTTGTGTTGTGCTGTGTAGACCTAAACCCACGAAAATGAAAATGAAAATGAAAATGAAGTGTGTAGGCAAACTAGAGAAAAGTTTATTTATACTTTATTTACTTTTTTTTTTAAGGAAATTATTTTTACTAAAACTTTTTTTTACATACTCAAATATTAGTGGTTAGTTTATTAGAAGAGAAAACGTTTTTTTTTTTTTCATATATCATTTCTCATTGTTTATAAATATATTTTAATACATGTCAAAAATTATATATAATTTATATGGATGTTGATCTTGCTATCTCTTCTATTCTAAATTATTTTTACAGGTTTTCATACTCATTGAACAAGGCTAATTGTTTATAACTTTGTATGAAATTCAATATATCAAATCGTAATCATATCAAGGGAAAGTAATGTTTGTTCACTAGGTTGAGTATACTATAGGTGAGATAGAGAGCAGGATCACTCATTTTTAAGGTTTGTTTGGAGGGAGTTTTTGGAGTGGAGGGGAGGAGAGAAACTTTTTTTTTTCCTAAATTAAGCAAATTATAAAATGTTTTTAAAAAGGAATTGCGTGCGGTTGAATTATTTTATGAATGTATATTATGGTAATTTTTTTAAAGTTTTAAATATATTAAAGTATAAACATATTATATGCAAGGGCCAGCGTTCGAATCCCTTTAAGGTGAATTCCTCTAACCGCTAAATTACTTGACTAAAAATAAAATAAGTATAAACATAATTCTCCAAAGTCTTCATCTCCAAAACCCTATAAAAACCCACCTTCCAAATAGGGGTTTTGAGAGTTGGGTGTGGAATTTTGGGGTAAATCGAACGATTATAACATAACTCCTAACTTAAAATCCACGATATAATAAATCCTCATATTATTGAGAAAAGTTGATAAATATTGTCTTTATAATTTAAAGTCACATAATTTGAGGTACAATGTGACATCTATGAAGCACAACCACAAACAACGAACACGTGATGCGTCGACACTTGTAGTAATTTGAGCAGGTGAGATAATTGAATTAATCTCGTATATTGGTGTCAGATACGCACATGTGTCTCACGTCGGACACATCTTTGATCAGAAGTGTCGGTATTAAAGAGTTTGACATTTATAATGAGACAGAACAGAGGTGTAACATCATTACACTTGATAGTTGATACTTGATACCCTCCATCCTGAAAGCTTTCCCTTGTTTCAGGTTGGTTAATGGCTCAATAACTAAGCTTATATAAATAATCAGAGGAATGCTAGCAACACTCTCTTTTGAACACTCTCTCTAACACTCACTCTTTTATTGGATGAAATTCATGCATATCCCACCACTTTGTGTGGGTTCTATTTCCAAAGTGTACACTCACAATGATTTAAACCAATAAAAGAGTGAGTGTTAGAGAGAGTGTTCAAAAGAGAGTGTTGCTAGCATTCCTCAAATAATTAATAAAAGGTCCAAATGAGGTGTGAAACCAAATTGTCTTAACCTTGCATTAAAACCAATTCAGTATATACTGAAACTTGATCCTACCCTGTGTTACAACATAGTTAGAGCTTAGAGTTAGAAGTACAACAATTACTACCTTCTGAGAAATACATATGGCTACAACACTTAAACTCTAGAAAACGATATCCTATTTCCTCCAATGGTTAATATAGCAAAAATATATATATATATATATATATATATATATATATATCCTATACTATCATTGAGCTCTAAAGTTTAATTAGTAGACAACTCTTTCTCTTGCATTTGGGTGACCATTGGCAGGCATAAATGAAGTGCTCCCAATGTTAAGAATTTTATTTCTTCGAAGTGAAAATGGATCTATCCCTGCTTTGTGAGCAGCTATTACTCCAATAGCCTCCCAATAATTTGAGACATGCAGCTGCAGAAGATGTAATTTCATCAACCAATAATGAGTTTCATTTTAATTGCATTGGACGATAAATAAAACACTGTTGAGATAGTCATTATATTTTAATTTAACTCAAGGCTTTAAAGTATCAGCATTTGAAGAACTTGACCTTGAATGGATCAAAATGGTAAAATTAATTTCTACTAATTAACCCATCTATCTTCACTTTTGCCTATCTTTTCCTTTATTTTCTTCATTACTGAGTAAACTTGCATTTGTAACTAGGAAACTTTTTGCAATTGACTTCATAGGAACTTTGATTCAAACTCACAAAGACCCTGTCCAATCTTCTAAAAGGAACAAATGTACAAAATGAAAAAGAGTTTAAAGGCTATGCATTGGCAAGATTAAAAAATTAGCAGTCATTCTTAAAATTTGGGTGGGTCTAACGCAATCCTACAAAACCGACTTGTAAGGTGAGGAATGTCTCCCACTTATAAACTTATCTTCAAACTTTATATCATTCAATGTGTGACTCTTAACAATCATCAAACCAAATCTCACCAATTCGATGTTTGTGCCGACATTTTAGGAAATAATATAACAAAGTGACATTATGGAGAGATCTGATTAGATGGTTGTGTAAAACAGTTTTAGATTGTCAGTGTATAGTCGTTAAACTCAATGAAAAATATCTTACCGATTCCAAACCAAGTTTATCTGCAGTATCATCCAGAACAGTTTCATTTTCTTCCACAGTAATGATAAGTGGCTGCAAGGAAATTTTGTATTGTCAAACACTGAAAAGTTGGTATCATAAAAATTTCTAGATATGGTTTAATTTCTGAGCAGGAGAAAGCTAAAATTCCGTCAATCTAGTTGAATTTCTGGTATCATGGAAAAGTTAATGCCTCCATTAATACCTTATTTTTTGCATTTCGTGCAAAAGCAAGAGTCCCGTCCCCTCCACAAGCATCTCTGGGAAGGACTACAGAATCCACATCATTTGCCAATATGCAACCCTTTTCCATTGATTCAGAGTGCTTTACCAAGTATTGTGGAGCTTTACTGAGGCCAGCTAGCACACATGGCAGAAAAGTGTACCCACTCTATTTGACAAGAGCAAGTTATCCAACCATTGTTATCCATGCAAATGCAGAGAATTAGAAATATTTAGCTGGTGATGAGAACAATCTTTTTAATAAATTTCATGTATGAAATGTTCAAATAGCATATTCTAAAAGTGTTAAATTTCCATTCATTTAATGGAGAGATGGCTCTTTGCATAAGAATGACATGGAAATTATCCCCAATAAAAGATATAGAGAAAGAATAAGGAAAACTTAAGGATAAACGACTCAAAACAAATCTTACTCTAAATAGCTTTATTGAGAAATTGGTTTATGAAAAAGCCTATCATATTTAGCCAACTTCAGACGTAGCAACTACCATATTTCTATGAAGCATTGAATCCTAGAAACCAATAGTAATTTACGAAAATATAAGTGATTGAATGTATCTACATGCGTCGGTGTTGTATGACTTGTATCGGCGTCAGATATCAATACATGTCTGTGTCAGATATTGGACATGCCTTCAATCAGAAGTGCCGGTGCTACATAACCCTATTCTGAAATAGTCGAACCAACAACTAAATTAGTGGCAATCTAGAGTTTACTAACCTCCTCAGCTGCTGATTTAGGACTTAGAGATAGGCTCAAGGGAATTGGAGCCATTGCAGGAGCATGTGCACAAGGAATTTGAAACTCCTTCACCACTAGATGGCTTATAACTGCCTCAACTCCCGCCAGTAGGTCTACTCCCTGTATAAGGCGAACAATAGGGAAGCAAATCTCAGTAACCAAATGATACAAAAAGACTAATTCTAGAAATTCTGACTATAAACTTGCACAATTAATGAAATTATATTTTGCTGCATTTAGATCATGGTCATATAACTTCAATAGCCATTGTTGTCATACCAATCCCTGCCGATATTCATCAACATCATCAGTATCATCATCTGGGAATCGTCCAACGACAGCAATGGCATTCACTTTTGACCTATTTACTAAGGTCTGCACGGCTCTAAGTAAAGAATCGGGATGCTTAATCCTCCCTGTTGATTTGCCAGTTTTGGGATCAATCCACTTCTCTACCTGTAAAAAAATTTGCAAGTCAATTTGCATTGTGTATGATGTTAGGCTTGTTTGATGCAAAACAACTATCATAGGATGGTTCACAGTCATTTCAATAGGCTCGTTAAAACAAAATAATAGTGGATACCTCAAGTGGAGTGTCTGTGACAATATATTCTACAACAGGCAAGCCAAGAGAAGCCCTTGCAGCATCGGCAACTTGTAACTGGCGAATCCGAAGCTCTTCCTCTATACCAGCATCAAGAACTATTCCAACCTGCTTTACACAATAAAGCTTAGTATATTATTCTAATTGGAAAGAAACAGCATCATGAAAATTGAAGAAAGCAACATTGCATGCCATAAACTAGTCAAGGATGCAGGCAGCACAATCAAACGTTAAAACATATTTGAGTCTTTACCCTATTTTGGTGAACAGGCTGTAAGGCCCATGACCCTTCTGCAAATCTGTCAAGAGCATAACCTTCGACATATAATGCATTAGGCATTGGCCAGTATAGCATTGCTGCGTTAAGAACCTGCAAAATTTGACAAATCAAGTAACCAAGAAAATTAAATGCATACATTTTTCATCTTATTGATACTCGAAATTGTGAGCATTAGTCAAAATAGTCCCTAAATTTTGTGAAAATACATTCTTAAAGTTTGTTAGTCAAATCGGTCCCTTCATGAACTTCTATCATTAGAGGCTATGATGTAACACGTTAAATGAGCATGGGGCATTTCACATGGATCTCACACCAATACCACATCACAAAGGACTAAATTGCATATGAAATTTATGAGGTAAACATTATTTATTGTGTTTGGATCCGAGGTGTTAGCCTAGAGTTGCCCTGAAATGCATAAATTTAATGTTTCAAATAAATTTCTGATCATGTTAAATTGATATGAGATCCACATGGAAGGCTACATGTTCATTTAACATGTGACATCATAGTCTTTAATGGAAAAAGTAAACAAAAGATTATTTTGACTGATGTGTTACAATTTAAGGGATAAATTTGAGAATTCTAAATTTCAAAGATTATTTTGGCCGATGCTCACAATCTTCATGATCAATTTTTCTGTTCAATTCAAAATATTTCAAGACAACTACATATTGGTGAAACTAAGAGCTAAAACATGTAGTGATATATGGACTATAATGACAATAAGTTGGTAATGTTTGGAAAGCATTTGATAACTGATTCAGACAGAAGACGAACTTGATTAATATTTTTGCAATTTTAGGGAACATATTCAAATATTGATAATGTAAAGGACTATGTCGATACATTCTTATCATTTGAAGGACCAGATTGAATATTTTCTCAAAATAAAACCGGTAACCTCCATTTTGATCTTTGAATGTGTGAAGTGCCATCGTTATAATCCCTGAATATATCAAAATTACAAATACATTCCCAAATGTATCTTTTGTTTGTAGTTTTAAGGACTAAATTGACTAATGAAAACTATATTTGAGAACCAAAATGACCAACTAAAGACACGCTTGAGGATGTGTTTGCATTTTCAATACGCTATAACTACAGTATCTCGCATATTTAGGGACCAAAATGATTGTTACTCAACAAAATCATAAAAACTAAAAAGACCATATTATCCATACATAAGACAAGAAAACACAGCATTGCCAACAAGTAGTAAATGGATAAGAAAGTAATTGTGATAACATTACATTAGGGTGAGTGATAAGACAATCAACAACTGAAGAGAGAGCACGAGCAACAGGCAAAGCATCACCAGCAAACCCACCAATAGCGGCTCCAGTTCCAGTAGGCACTATCATCACACTCGTGTACTCTCTCTTACACTGCACCCACAAACACAATAACAAATTATTAGTATTTTTTGTCTGCAGACAACAAAAACTCACACACAACCGATAAGTTCCGGGTTCGAACTCAGATAAAAGTGTCTTGTCCAACAATATTGTCAGTTGAGTTATGTCTTACCGAGAAGAGAGTTACCTTAAGAGATTGTGAAGAGAAGGAACATGAAACGGTTGGTTTGTTGTGGTTGTTGAAGGATGGGGTAGAGAAAGAAGGGGTTATCGGAAGATTGAGAGTGAAGCCCATTTTCTTTTCTTCACATTACTTTGACAGGAATGCAATGAGACAACCTTATGTTCAAATTTTAAACAAAAATAGGAAACAAAGTACCGTACTTCACTGTACTGTAATGAAAGAGTGAGAAAGTTTAACTCTGCTTTTCCCGTGTCCTCTGTTTAATCAATTTTATCAGGTTGGAAATTTTTTTTTTTTTTTATAAGCCATTTTCAAATTTTATAATTCGAGATGTATTTTATGTTTTTTGATTTACAAAATCATCTTTCGGTCTCTGTGAGCATAAGCAGGACATGCATGTTATATCTAGAGGTTGGGGTTCGAACCTGGACATCTTACTTATTCACCTCGAAAATAGGTGAGTTCTAACCACTAAACTACTTGACCAAATAAAATCATCTTTCAAAAAAAATAATCTAAAATTTATAGTTCTTTTCAATCTCCTCACCTAGTGAATGACACCCTTTTTTTAAAACAAAAATCTACTTCAAATTATATAATTTAGAGTGTTTTTCCTACCTTCGAATTATAATTATGTCACTTGAAATACTTGAAAAATGTTGTTTGTATGTGTGATATGTCAAATTATAAATAAAAAATGATTAGTGATTCTTCGATGTTGAACTAGAATAACAACACTCCACTAATTGGCTCAATGCTAACAACGTCTCCATCAATCCTAAGAGTTTCGCATTGTCATCGTCATGGGTTCATGTACTCATCGTAAGTATGATGGACGAAATTGCCGAGTGTGCCAAATCGCAACAGGTAGTAAAGCAGTAGGTTATATCGTTCTCCACAGTGATTGTCGTTCAACTTAATAATTACTAAAACTTATTTCAAAAGCGAAAAGTAAATAAAAGTGAATAAAACTGCAGGGTTAAATTCTCCTGCCCAATGCAAGATTAGGTTTTTGTGATTCCGATGATTAACAGCGATTAAGGTTTCCTTGAATCCCCCTTCATCTTTATTGAAATTATCTTTTAAGAAATAAAACAACTTATGCGATGAGTCACTGTTTTAATGTGTCACGATGGTAAAACCCACACTAGATTCTTTAGATAACTCGTGTAGGACCCACTGAAGTAGTGTACTATGTTTTTCTAAAGAGCGGAGTGATGACGTAGACGACTCAAACCTTAACTTTCTAACCTCTATAAGAAGTAGTAATTAGAAAAGCCAATGAACTGATAAAATTTCTGATTGTCAGTGTCTACTTTACTCCTACAGATCAATCTCCAAGGTTACACTCGTAGTTAACCAATTGATGAAGCATTACGAACGAACATAATCTAATTTAAATCTTAACACAATCAAAAGCATAAACTAAATGAAAACTTTATTAATAAATTCTAACAAATAAGAAGGGGTTCATCGTGGAACCATAATCAAGAGGTTTAGTTGCTCATGGCAACAAACATCATAACAAAACAATAGAAAAACATAACCTAGAAAGAATAAAAGGATGAGAGATTCTGACTTAAATCTCTGATGTTTGACCCTTGCTCTAAATTGTCAATGTTTATGAATGAATAAAATAGTGTGCAAGGGTCTCTATTTATAGCTTTAGATTACTTAGGGATTAAGAGAAGAAAACTGGGCTTTATCCACCAATCCAGCTTGGAAAACAACCCAAAAGAGATTTTTACCCGGTACCATGCGAAGGGGAACCTAAGGCAGCCAATCAAGTGCAATTTCTTGTGTTTTCTTCCTGTTTTCGACCGTTCTTCCGTCTGAAAACTCCTAGGAACTTGAAATGAATTTTCTTCACTTTAGATTGTCTTCAACAACCTTCAAAGAACCCTTGATCTTTAATTCTTCATCCTTGATCATTCACACGATGTCTTGATTTGATGATTTACATGATTCATCTCACGATATTTTTTGGAGATCATAGCTATTTAATTAGCATTGACTCACTATTTTTATTTCACGACTTAACTTTTAATTTTCCAAAAGAAAGTGGAAAAAAGTTCAAATTACCACATTTTAAAGATTTAGGGTTCGGGGGTTAGTTATGTTTAAGGAAGGTGTAAGCACCCTAAACGTTCGTTGTATTCTACGAGAACCTCTTGATTTTATTCATTTTTTGTGCTATAACTTACTTGCTTAGAAAATAGAATTAAAGTGATGATTAAAAGAAAAGGGAATTTTATTTTTTATTTTACATTTTTTATTGATTTGGAAGGACTAGGTCCTTTGCCTACGTACTCGTGAGGGATCAAAACCTCGTAGTTCGGGGTAAAAATTAACGTTTGATTGGTTTTGTATTTTTTATTAGTTTTGAAAAAAGTTAAAATAAAAAGCCAAGTGGCAAAATAGAATTTGTTTGAATTTTTTATATTAAAAGAAAAATTACGCAAAGCATAATTAGATTGATTAAAATTTGATTAAGAAAGAATAAAAAAAAGGGAATCACTTGATTGAAAATCAAGGTTTGTTATGAAAATATTTTTTGTGATTTTTGGTTATTTGAAATGTTTTTGTTGTTTTTAAATAACAATTAAACATAAAGCTAAAACTAACGTAGCAATAAAATAAAACGTAAGAAATTCGTAGTGACATTGGATCACTACAAAAATCTTTTAATCTAAACTAATTTTTTTTGCATTTTTTCAATACATAAAGCATAATAAATAAATAAATAAAATAAAAAAGACACATGCGGTGGTTCTTCTCATTTATCGTTTACATTGGACCTAAATACATTCTAATTCTATAACAAAAAATAAATATGAAATAATAAATAAATAAATAATAAAAATGTAGAATGATAAATCTAAACCAAAGAAAAAATGCAAAAGAAAAATAAAATGCTAAAGAAGAATAAAAAATGCATGAAAGAAATAAAAAAATAAAAAGCAGGGGGTGCAAGCAGGAAATAAACGGGGTGCAGTAATTAAAAAAAATGAATTTGGGCTTAAAGAGGCTGTAGAAGCGAGTGGGCCTTGTAGGTCAGATAAGGGTCGTCTGATTGAAATCATACAGCTTGGATCTGATCACAAAATGGGACAACATGGGCCAATAGATTAAAAATCAAGAGGTTGAGGCGCGCGGGTGCATGATAAAAAATGCACCCTCGCGCACGTGTTTGTAGCGAGAAAAGAAATTATGGAGGACATTACCATTTCCTCCTCCATAAAACAAAATTATGGTAGATCTCAAGGTTATAAGAACAAGCACAAACCACCCGCAATAATAAAATAAACCCATGAAAATGTTATTGAGATCCATATAAGAAAAGATATCATTGAGGTTTTAATCAAATGACAAAATTGTGAAGGTTCCACAATGTTGTCATTTGATTAAAACTTCCACGATATCATTTCCTATATGGATCTCAATGACAAATATTTCTCTAGAGTACTTTGTGTTTTTTTTCCTTACGAATTGGGCTTGTAATAAAGAAATATTAAAAATAATGAGAAAAAATTCTGATATTAATTCTTTTTATTATTTTAATGAGGTGTTAGATTTTAATTGGTTGGGTGTAAGAATGATGTGTTGAGGTGTTAGATTTTAAAACTAAACACAAAGATGAAAGTTATCTTAATTTTTACAAAGAGTAAGTTTACACACAAACACACACAAAATGACGTACTTCCCCGTTACAAATTATAATCAAAATAAAAATCAATTTTGTCCTAAATATAAGAAAACAAGACCAAATTTTACCCTATTTACTCATCTTGTTTATTTTTTTTTCAAAAATATTTATTTACTCTCGTGAAATCTTATTACTACACAGATTGCAAAATTGCTTTCTTCCCTTTTCCAATTTTTTTCACATGTGATACGAAAAGAGATGTAATGGTAGACACAGGGATAAATATCATGTGTTAAACCAAGTTGCTTGGACTCCGGTGGCAAGGAGCTCCTTCCAAGGACGTATTCGGGGAATACCAGGTTCGATTCCCAGGGGGAACAACGCTTGGCCAGTGCGCATGCCTCTACGCACAAGTCGGATTAGTCGCTCACCTTTGGTGGGTCAGAAACCGGTGCAAAAGCCAAAAAAAAAATCATGTGTTAACCAGTTTAAAACCTGAAAATTAATATTTTTCACAACAACACATCAAAATAAATTGTTGATTGCAACTATATTTTTTTGGTATAATCCAATGTATCCCCACAAAGAGTTGCAAAGACTAATCCTTTGAGATTATATGGGTTCATTTAAGATGTTTGACTCTATCGACATATACTTTTTCAAACGCATCGATCATTGATGGACTAATTCGGCAAGTGTACCAAATCTCACAAGGAATGAAGTGATATGAATCAATACTTAATTAAAAAGTAAAATTGGGGGATTTCATAAGTGTTGATTTACAAGGAAAATGTAATAGGCTTAAATCAGAATGATGACATACAATTAGGATTTCCTAAACAATCACAATTTGATTGACGTGTTCACGAAAGTTTAATAAAATAGATCAAGACCAATTTCTTGGCTTAAGGTCCCTTTTATCTAAAATAGAACCTTAATGTCTTTGGTGAAATATCTAAAAGCCATATCTAAAATTGTATTGATTCAAGACAAAATTGTGGAATTTTGTTCAATTGCACTTACAAGTAACCCAGACAGAACCACACTCTTTCTGTCCAATAATATATCTCGAAAGACATTCTATTTCTTTCTATTAAAAAAGAGAACATCAGAATTTATTAATAGAAAGAAATAGAATGGGCTTTAAAAGGAAATAGAATGATAAAATTTATATTTTTACGGCTATTTAAAAACACAATTATTTGAGTCGGTAAAAATAACAATTTTGTAAACAAAATAGTTTTAACGAAACATTAATTTAGAAAAATGGCGAAATCAAAATTTAATATCTCCTTTATATTTAAACTAGTATCCAGCCATGCACTCTTTGACCATCTATCCGCTCTTTTAATTGCGTTAATAGGTATAAATTATGAATAATATTTTTATAAAATTTTAATTATAAATATTTTAAACTTTTATTTATTGTAATAAACTATACTTATCTTTTTGAAAACACCAACAATAAGAAGTAAATATAATATAATTTCTTATATTTTTGAATGACATCAACAATATAACATTTTTATATGCTTTATCTAAGAGTATTTGAAAGTGAAAAAGCCAACACAAAACCATATATATATATAAAGAAAACTACCCTTTCAGCTCTTTTGGGCTGACTTTTTCTTTCAAAAAATGTCATCAATTTTCAATACAAATAACACATGTAACAAATAAATACGAATAAATTTAAATATTAAAATAAAAGTGTAACAAACACAAATGTACCACTTTTCTTTTATCATACTTCTATTTTTTTCCTTTATCATTTAAAAAAATTCTTTCTTTCTTATTGCTAAGAAAAACGAAGTCATGGAATGTAAAAAAAGAAAAATACTTTATACTTTTTAAGACCAGACTTTAAGAGTATGTTTCCTTTTGAAATTTGATGATAGTAGAAAAAGACTTGAGAAATAAAATAGATTTAATATATTATTTGGTATAAGAAAAGGAGAAAAGAATTAAAAACAAAAGATTCATGTTCTCTTGAGGGTTGAGTATCTCATGCGACTTAAATTAGGAGTTAAAGAAGTTAAATATGCCAGTCGTGTTCTCTTGAGGGTTGTATAGCTCAACTGACTTAAATTAGGAGTTAAAGAAGTTAAATATTCCATATTCATACCCGAGCTAAGGAGAAAAGTACCGGTGTTAATAATTAATTACTAACATTGTTAAGACAAAGATAACTTTACTAGTCTTTATTCTTAAAAGTAATTGATAGTATGTTGTTCTAAATGATTATTGTTCCTCTTAGAGAGAAACCCATATTTGACTTTTAATAAATTTGTCGTCTTTTGAAGGATTGTCATTATATGAGTGAGTGTAGTCAAGTTTGTCTTCTTCTCACCACGTGCAGAAACAAACAAAGGAATTCAAGGACAACGAGAATGTAACAAATCATTCTATTAGAAGCAAAAGAATTTCGAATAACTATTCAACGACATTATCCATTTATGGCAACATCTCAATGCCTATGATCAAGCATCTCAAGAACTCATTTGATGCGCTGACACTCTTCAACAACGACTCTCATAACTTCTCCTATATAAGGACCCGAGCAATTGAAGAATAAAAAAAACTTCCATCATTTTACAAGTGCGCTTAATCTGTCAAATTAAATAGCGCACAAACACTTAGAGAAATTCTTGCAAACTTTTATATCTTAGAATTTCTTAAGTATCAGAAGTCATATGAGCTTAAATTTCTTACACCTCTGATTGTATATCAAGTGTAAAACACAATCTTATTTATTTGTTAAACTCTGATTGCAAAAGTCTCTTTCTTGTGTGATTAGGAAAATTATGAAGTCTCTTACTTATATGTTTGAGTAAATTGTAATCTCAAATGATTATAGTGAAAATCCTTTGGAAGATGCAAGGGGACTAAACCACTCTCGGTTTGTGGGAGGAACCGACATAATTTTCTCGTGTCGTCTCTTTCTCTCTTCTCTCTGTGTTTAAATTAATTTTGTTGCATGAGTTTGTTTCAGACCCTGATAAGAACTCATCTTCTAGTTAAACTTTGAACTGTTTACACTTATAAAAGTTTTTGATAAAGTCAACACAATTCAATCCCCCTTTTGTATTTTTCTTACCTTCAGTTTTTAATAAATTTTGGCTTTTAAAAAAAAATGTGGTGCACTTGACTCATGGTAGTAACAAATTTTATTTCTTTTCTTCAATTTAATTTTTTTACCTATTTATTCAATTCTTAGAAGTAATAAAGTATTGTTAGCTTATCAATCTAATTGAAATCCTTTTAAAAAAAGGTGATTCAATTCTGAAATCGAATATTTGAATCAAGGTTTTCAACTGCGTCAATCTATCTTGATTCTTGGATAACAAGAATCAGTATCCTTTTAGGGAATTTATATAATTGGTGCCCCCTTCTTCAAACTTTATTATTATAGATACGAGTGCCCAATCTATAGAATGTTCTTTTGACATTGTCTTTTGCTCTTGCTGATAATGATTTGTTAAGTGGGGTGGATTGAGGTGATGAGGACCAGTTGATCTTGAAAGAAATCTTTCTGGAAGGTACCCTTGATGACAAATGAGATTATAAAGTGAAACTATATTCTCACGTAATTAATATTTGAATTTATAATTTCTACGTCGATTTTTAAAATAAAAATAGCACTTTTAGGAAAAAATTTCCAAGCAAGGAGTAAGGACATACATTAGGAATTCTGTCCAAGATATAATATAGATATAATATAGAACAATTATATGATCTAGATCAGATTAATACAAAGTATGTTTTTGTCTATAAAAAAATACATTCAAATTCTTTATGACAGAAAAAAAGAATTCAAATTAGAAAATATTATTATCAAAAATAAAAAGCATTATGACCGTTTCTTTCATAATTTTTCTTAAAAATAAAAATTGATTATTTAAATAAATAAAATTTAATTTTTTAGTTCATAAAAAATTGAAAAATTGAAATTAATAACTATTTTAATGAAATAACCAATATTTATAGTAGATACATGAAAATCATACAAGTATATAATTTTATATTTATCAATTAGTTTAACTTATATCATATTAGTCTCGCAAAAAAAAAAACCTCGTATTATATCCTCTATAAAAATGGACCTAAATCCTTCAGTCAGATATCTAGTTCGAATCTTATTAATTACAAAATATGGTTTTGCAATTGAACTAAATCATCAACGAAGTTGGTGGTAGAGATTTCAATGGTTAAAAAAATTGGTTTAACCCGTTGCAAATAATAAAAAAAAAACTTTTTATCAAAATTTTGTAAACAATTTCAGCAATTTTAAACTTCCAATTACAAGTTAAAATTTTAATCATTGGCTAGTGTATGGCCAATTTTGTCAAATAGAGCACTTCTATGATTATAGTAGACCCTATGATAGCATTTCACATGTAGATACATGTGAACCCAACACGCATTGCTCGGTTGAACCTTTTTCTAGTTTATAGTACCAACATAAATACGTTACCTTTAACCATTTTCCACTTTTTAACTAAATTGTTTCCACAAATTGTTCTAAATCTATTATTCTCCGAGAGAAGTAAAGTAATATTTGATGAATAATTTAGTAATAATTTTTAGGACAATTCATTTTTATACTTTCATTGTATGTTTATTATTTCTATCGTTTTAACTTTCGTATCGATGTCTATATTTTTTGTTGACCTAAAAGTTTCGCACGGTCAAATAACATATCTCATTCACTAAATTGAGAATAAATCTTAATTAACATTGTTATCAAACGCTACTTATTTCTGACTTAGATCCTCTACAAATGTAACATGATATTACAACTGTAGGGGACCGATAGATTTAAAGAAAGAAATAACTCTAAAGATTTCTTTTTCGATCCCTACAATTGCAAAGATCCAAGTATGAGATGAACAACATTTGATAAAAAGTTTGCAATATAGTTAATCAAATTTTGTTCTAAGTTTAGTGAAATTTTAGAAAACCAACACTCACTTAGATAACTATATAATAACTTTTTTCAAATTATTTGAACTCAAAGAATGAAATTGTACAAGATAGACATTAAGTATAATAGTGGTAATTAAATAGAATTATACATCATCTATATTATTCTCCTAGCCCAACATCAAAACATGGTTCCTCTTACACACTCCTTAATTACAAAACTTCCTAAATCTAGTAATTGAAGTAGTCTCAAATATTAATCCATGTGAATAACATAATACTAAATCACCATAATTA
>Ga0315914_1000269_pt1 | contig 57558 bp, 28 predicted proteins | sample MpolenodulesMG_FD_203920 | JGI IMG/M metagenome (GOLD analysis project Ga0315914, IMG submission 203920) | Medicago polymorpha root nodule microbial communities from Los Angeles, California, United States - elongated nodules | ecosystem: Host-associated > Plants > Roots > Nodule | place: USA...
CAAAGTTAAATTGTTTCGATCTTAACCATAAAAAAGAATGTAATTTGACCTGTTCAACAAGGACCAAAAGGCTAGAGGCCATGTTTTGGAATAGACGTTTGTTCCTTTCCTTCCATATGACCCAAACCGAGGCACACCAAATTACTTTCATAAAAGTGTGAGTGAACCTAGGCAGCCCCGCCATTGAAGTGAATTGAATAAAATGTTGCCGGATGTTGCCAGGGGGCACCGTAGAAATATGTAACCAACACCATACATGGTGCCATAGAGATCTGAATATGTCACAGTGTAAGAACAAATGTGCTGAAGTTTCCAACCCTCCACAACCTGTAATACAATCCGTGTCTGTAGTGGGGATGACTTGTCGCCGAACCAAGTTGTCTTTCGTAGGTAGTCGATTCTGAAGAAGCCGCCAAACAAGCACTGACACCTTGGATGGGATATATTTGTGCCAGACGTCATCAACCACGGTCATATCCGGAGAAGCGTCAATGGTGGTAAGAAAGTGGTAAGCTCCCCTCACCGAGTAGCCGTGAATAGGATCTAACAACCAGCGCCAAACATCATGTACGTTATCCTGCAAAACAGTGTTAGACAGTAAAATAGAGCACTCCCTCACACTCTCCTCCTCTCAAGCAAACAAATGGCGCCTCCATACTCTACCTCCTCCCCCCACCGCACCGATATCCCGCTTCGCCTCCGCTACTGAACACATCTTATTAATAGCAAGCTCGTATAAGCGGGGGAATTTTAGTTTTAGAGGAACCTCCCCCACCCATATATCCTGCCAAAATAAGCATTGCCATCTAATTCTGAACATTTAAAATCAAATATTACCTCTGTCTCTATATAAACTTTTCTAAGAAAAAAAGTTTTGAAATAGAAGTTTTTTTTTTTTTTTTTATAAAAATTATTAGATATGTTTGTTGTTAATTTTTTTGCTTGTTTGCGTATTTTAAATTGTTTAAAAATCGATGATGACATCTTACTGCAGGTTTGTTTTAAGTTTATTGTGACACCTTTTACTCCAAAAGCATTTAAAAATATAAATTAGGAGCATTTGTTTTAAGTTTAAAAATTTATTCTTTGGAATAATTTTTTAGGAATAACAGGATGAGAGAGTTTTATTCTAAAGTATTTTAAAAAAAATGTTTTATTAATATTATAATATTCGTAGGAAGATCTATAATAGGATGGTTAATGAGAATTTTATTTTTGCTCTTTTCTTTGATAAATTTATTCTATTTCTAGTAATATCTTAATAAGAACTTTATTCCTACTATTTTTTTTGGTAAGTTTATTTTATTCGAGTGTCATTATAATTGGGGAGCCGGTTCAAAACAATTCCAAAAACATCAAAACTAGCAAATCACGACAAAAAGTAGTAATTAAAACTAAAACAAAATCTACCTAAAGAGATATGAGACATGCAACCCACTCTTCAATTTCATTCTCCTACCAATTCACCATGTACTCACACAATTGATATGCAAGCAATCACATCAAAAACAAATGAACAAGAGTCCTTATGGTCAAAATTGTAAAATAAGTAGAGTATGATAATTCAAATGTACAATTAATTAATCTGCCCATCTACTCATAAACATAAAACATATTGTCTTAATGTTGATAAAACAACACATTATGTTAATGCATGCCAATGTTATACTATTTCATGGTATGGATTCAACGAACTTAGAACTGATAGGGGAAGAAAAGTCATTTGTTACCAAATAAATTGAAGAGTATCGTAAGAGTGATTTAATTATCAACTGGAACGTCTTAACAACTCACTTTTACATAAGATATTCACACCAATGCCACGACCTAAGCTTCCTCGATCTTCTGCTTTGATTCTTAACACGACACCTCTCAATGTATATCCTACTTTTCTATATTTACATTAATAAGATAAGATATACGAGATCATCAATATTACTAATTTCAATTATGTTAATCTAAATTATTATTCCTTTTGCTCTTGAATATAAGCAACAAAATAAAAATGGTAAAAAAATGTTATCATATGTGAGCATAACTCAGTTAGTATAAGCAAATATTATTATATGTATGGGTTGAGGTTCGAACTCCGGACACCCTATTAATGTATGTTACTATACCAATTTTACCCTTAAATTAAATATAATTTATTTTCCAATTCCCTAACAAATGCAATATTCTACATTTCTCAAGAAGGGTATAATTGGAACACATGTGTTTTTTTCTCATCAATCAATGCAATTAACCCACTTTCTTTAAGAATGTGTTTTTCTTTCTTTCATACATATAAGACCATGAGTGCATTTAATTTGCTAAAAAATGAAGGACATGGGATAAAAACTCCAGTTGTAGAGTGTTTAATTTGTAAAACTGTTTTTTGGACAGGATAAATTAGAGGTAAGGGACATGACAAAAACTTAAATTTTTGTCCCTCATTAAACCACAACACAACTTTTTATCCCACATACAAGTGATCTAAAATACAAAAATAGTTTTTTATCCACCAAAAATTGTATAAGACCAAAGATTATTCAATGCTATAAAAGTTTGTCTTGTGCTATTATACCTTGTGTTGTTCTGTTCAATAGATACTATTTAGCAAGTCAAATGCACCTTAGAGGAACAATCATTGGGTGTAATAATTCTTGCTTAATATATATTTATCTCACAGTCGAACTAAAAAACAAAGGGAGTATTTAATATTAACTTACTTATATCTACAACAAAAATGATTACAATAGCTAATATTATTATCAATTTTAAATCTCTAATAATTCATTAATTATTACTTATTAAGCAGTAATGATTAATTCATTATTAATTATTAAGTCTTTATGTAATGGAAAATGTTAACTTGTGCCCTTAGGGCATATGTTAAGAATTTCACTAATAGAAATTATGTATTGGAAATTGTGTTAATTTATTGCTCAAAATGTTCAATATTAATTTTTTTCATTAAATTCTTACCATTAATGGAATGAAAATAATGCTTAACATGTGCCCTAAGGGCACAAGTTAACATGATCCGCATGTAATTATTAATTCTTGACATTTAATCGATTTTTTAAAGGTAATCAATCATATTAAATCTCTTATAATTCATTCATTATTAATGATTAAGTAATTACTAATACCATACATTTTCATTCTATCGAAAAATTAGTTTCTATGAACAAATTTAACACTCATACTAAATTTATCTAAAATATTTAGCATGTGTTTTAACTTAGTACTAGATACATTAAAACTACAACAGGATTTCGACCGAATGAATATAAACATTAATGCAAGTTCATACAACTGATAACTTGATACAACTGTCAATACATATTTGAAATCGTAATAAATAATCTAAACTAGTACGACACTTGCATATGAAGATGAGTCATTCAGCCTCATGCAAATGCCTTCTTTGCCACGAACAAATTGTTGATCTGAAATAAGAATAAAAGGGATTGCAGTGAGACATGATGTCTCAGTGAGTTCCACCTATCCTAGATTATACGCAATCTCGATGAAACCTACGATCGTCATATGTCTTTACTCAATATGTTTCATGTGTTGTACTGTTCTTTCTACATAACTTAGCGATCGGGTGAATATTCTATGCTTTATATAAAATGTCACAAGAATTTATTATTCAAGAAATAGACGAAATTGCATAAAAAAAAGAAATAGATGAAAGTATGAAATGAAATAACAATAACTATAAAAATTCATATAAGTATAAATGAAAGAGTTAAATTCAAACTTCAATCAGAGTGTTCAACCGAATATATTCTTTTTTTTTAGTGTAACCTAAAGTACTCTAAGAATAAAATTAACGTAAAAAAATAAATAAAATTGATTAACAAAATAAAAATTGTGAGGGTAAATCCGACTCTCCACTCTATATATATATATTTTTTCGGGTACAAACCACTCTTTAATTTATTTATGACTAAAAAAATCTTTTATTTAATTTTTGATATCTTGTAATGACGTGAATTTGCATAGTGATGGAAAATAAATTAACCTAACTTTTAGCGGCAAAATATTCGGAGAACGTTTACATAGTCCACAAAAAAAAGTTTCTATAAATTCACAACAACACAAAATTCATCACTCACCTTCTCCACACTCTTTCTCCGATTTCGAAGATCCTTTTTCTCTCTCACAAACCTTAACCCTAATTATTTCAATTCAAGGTAACTTCACTTCTTCCCTCTTTCAATTTCACTTTTCTTTTTTCAATTATATTTTTCTACATTATTCATCTGGTTCCGATTTTAGAAATTAGGGTTCTACTTATCTCCGATTTTAGCTATTAGGGTTTTAACTTTTTCCAATTTGATTACTGTTTTTGTAGAGAACAACGCTTTGTTGAGATGAAAAGGAAATCCACGACATTAAGGGATGAAACTGAATCTGAAATCGAGTTTCAATCTCTGTTTGTAACGAATTATCATCTTGAAGACAACGATGGCGAACCCGTGTGTTTTTCTGTTTTACCGTTTAAATGGAGCGCTTCTAAGGCTTCCAAAGTTGATGATACCAAGAAGGGGTTGAAGATATTTTTGCATGGATCTGCTGATAATGGGTTGCAGACGATTTTCATGGAAGTTACTGCATGGAAGTTTGATCTAACTGGTATGAAACCCGAGGTATCTTTGTTGTCGAAGGATAAAAGATGGATCAAGCTTCAGAAACCGAGGAAAAGCTTTCAGAAAACTGTGAAAACTGCTTTGACTACGCTTTATTTTCTTCGTTGTGCTAAGAAAAATCCTCGAATATCTGTTGATTCTTTTTGGAGTAATATGTGCAAGGATAAGGATTTGAGGTATTTCTCTGGTTTTTGATTTTTCTGATGCTAATGATTTAGTATTTGGGGCCGTTTGGATTGGCTTATTTTTGAGCTTATGAAAAATAGCTTTTGCAAATGTATAAGCTTTTATGCTAAAAAAAAATGTTAATTCATAAGTTCTCACTAACTAAAATTGTATCTTTCATAAGCTCTTTTTTCATAAAAGCCTATTTATTTGCGTAAGTTGTTTTGCATAAGCTCAAAAATAAGCCAATCCAAACAGGCACTCTCGTGGATAAAACTGTTTTTACACGTCAGTCAATCATCACCATTATGATTAGATAATTGAAAATGTTTGGCTTTAACTATAACTGCTTTTAAAGTCAAACACATCAGCGGTTTTGATTTGTCGACAGTGTATGAAAATTAATCTCTGAAAAGCTTGTTTTATGATGTTTTTTTTATTGAATGTTGTTTGTAGCTCTTATGGGTTTAAGCCTTCACAAAAGGATTTATTGGATCATATGTCTCTGATTGGTGAAGCTACTACAAGAGATATTGGCTTAGCTAATTCTAAGGTTTGTATTTTCTTTCTCAAAGATATTGTGATGTTGAACTAGGAGACTAAAATTTAATCATTCAAAATATGGTTTGCCTGAGATTCAAATTCTACTTGTGTTTAATTTTTTATTATAGAAGTTAACTTTTGCTATAAGTTAATTAATTGCTATGAATTTGAAATTTTCATATTCCTTAAGTGGTGTTTGTGTGCGGTTTGAAGCAAAGAAAATTTTGATTATCTGTTTTTGTAAACCATCTGTGTTTGTTTTTGGCTTATTGTCTTCTTGGTTTTCGAGGTACAAAATCAGCAATGATATGATTCTACTTTATAATATTCTTTGATGAGTTGAAATATATGATTTTAGTTTCATAGGCAAACGAGCACTGCATATTTAAGTAGTTTTTTGAATTTTGAATGGGATGGTGTCTGGCAAGACTCAATAGACTCAATAAAAGCATTGGTTTACATTGTTATCTGAGTGGGAGTGGATGAATGCACGAAATTAAATAACTTGGCCTCATTTTTTATTCAATCTGAAGGAGGCTATATGATCCTTATTTGTTCTTTGAGTTGGTCATAGATCTATGAGATTTCTAGCTTAAGAATATCAAGTTCAAGAATTGGATTCCTTACAGGATTGAACTGCATAAGGTGTTTGATTTTGGATAGTGCTTTATTGTTAACAGTTTGAATATTGCAAAGTAGTGTTGGTTGGTTAAACTCTTTTTCCTTTAATATAATCTTTGTTTTCCTTGAATTAACGAATAGTTTGTATACTCTTAAATCTTCTTTCATTCAGTTATTTAGATTTGCACACATCTCATTTTTGTATAAGGGTTTAAATATCCTTTTCGTTGTTCTTTTGCACAAGTTTTTTCTTGTTCTAATTAAAGATAATTAATTAAAAATATTTGTTCAGGCTTTGTTTGATTATGATGCTTGGGTTTTTTTGTTCTCCACACGTGTACAATTTTAATGACCATATTATGATGTAAACAGCTTTTGCTCTCAGTTTTAGGGGACAAGTCCGGGGATCAGAAACCATATGATGAGGTTTGTTGCATATTTATTTAACTTTACTTAATTAAATTGATTTGTCTGATACATTTTCATGCTTTCATTCTTTTTATTCATGTATATGCATTATTTATAATTTATAATATATTTAAGGTTTTACGACTTGATTTCAGGAATTTGATACTAACAATGATATCATAGAAGAATCTGATGAAGACTCAGAAGTAGAGGATGATTTGTTTGATTCTTTTTGTGCATTGTGCGACAATGGCGGTAATCTCATTATGTATGAATTCTTCTTCATATCGGCTCGTTTAATTTGATGTTTGTATCTGTGAATACAGAACTTTGTTATGAATAATAGGTGAAGAGATGTCGAATAATGATGCCTTTTAGTATGGTGTGCAATAATCTGGGTACAAAATGCTAATGCAATGGTAGTGCTATTTAATACTAATACAAGAGAAATTTTTAAAAAATCAGGAAATAATTCTTAAAATTACTTCTAATAAATTCTATTAAATCATGTATGCCCCACATAAATTTAGTGGGACCCATATGAGTTTCAGACAATAAAAAGTGCGTTGAAAAGAGTGTGTTTCTAACATAATTCTTCCTAAAGATACAGATGAACTATATCAAAAGTCTGTTGCCATTGCCACTAATTTGAATTGTCTATATGAATCATACAAAGCCAAATGCCCTACTTTGAATCATCTCTAAAGACAAACCATTTAAATTTATCTCCTGTAAAAAGTTTTTACCATTTCCAATATATCCTAATTTTTTTTTAACATTTCATAAAAAAAAAATTTAACAAATTTCTTGCAGGTGTGATGGAGCATGCATGAGGTCATTTCATGCTACTAAGGCAGATGGTAGGGAATCTTTATGTGATTCTCTTGGTTTTACCAAGAAGGAAGTTGATGTATGTTGATGTTCTTGTTTTATATTTATTTTACTTGTTGTTTTCCACCTCAGATAATGATGTAGAAACTTTTCTTGCCTGTTGCAAAATAATTGCAGGATATTGAGACGTTTTATTGTAAGAATTGTGAATATCGTCAGCATCAATGCTTTGCATGTGGCGAGCTGGGTTCTTCTGATAAAGATAAGAATGCTGAGGTATTTCTTTAGAAAATAAAGTAGCTTTCTCTCATTGATTATTCATGTATATGTTTTTCATTGCTGAATGATGTACCCCGTTATCCTAGTTAGTCTTTTTAAAACAATATTTCTTATTCCAAATCTATGAAGCACGGACACAGACATGGACACCGGACACGACACAAACACCGACACACGACACAGATAATAATTTGAAAAAATGATATAATTTAGTGTAATCATAGTTGTCGTGTCGGTGTCGTTATCGGACACCGACGCGTGTCCAACACGGGACATGCCTAATCCGAGAAGTGTCTGTGCTTTATAGTTCCAAATTTTATATTAAGATGAAAGAGCTTTTAGCATATTTGCCTCTCCTTTCATGTGTAATTGAAGATTTTGGTTATGTTTGTGACATCTTTTGGTAAATTTAAACATCAATGAAATAAACCATCCAGTCCAGGGAGGATAGGTGATTGAAGCTGATTTTCTTTGACTTGCTAGGAGCGATACCCTCATCATCTAGCCAACCCACTTCCCATTCAACAAACTCAGGGGTGAATACCTTGTATGTTGTAGACCTTATGAACTCAAATGAGAAGGGGAATCCCATATATCCCAAACATGCACGTCGAATCTTTAATTTGTTCTTTGTCCTTCTTGGCGTTGGTTGAGGCTTCAATGTTGCAAAACTAACATATAAGATTTCATGTAGCAGTTAGCAGAAGGGGGGTAAAAAATTGGGGGGAGGGAGAGGATATGAGTTGCCATGTAGGTTGTATTTGATTCTGCAATACCTCATTCGGTTAATTTGAATTATGATGATTTAAGCCTTATATAGAAGTATGACGCAACCTGTTGTAAATGACACATGCCTATATTTTTGACAAAGTTTTTATCAACTAGTTTACTTACTGTTCCTTGCCGACAGTTTTTGAATAGTTGAGGTTTCGAACCTCGTTAACCTGATTGTGCTTGAAAGAATACCTTGCACATTATGTAGCATATCCATCGTTTTCCTACAATTGTCTTTTTTTTATCTGGTATTGATTTTAATTGATTGATTAAGATATTAATGGTTTTTGGAAACAAGAGTTTCTTTAAGAGCTTTGATATGCTTTATGGATCTAAAATTTTGAGAATCCCCCTTTCAGGTCTTTAAATGTGCTTCTGAAACCTGTGACCGTTTCTATCATCCACATTGCATTGCCCCATTAGTTAAGCATGTTTCCAAGGATCTTGAGAAAAATAATGCTGATGGGCAGACATTTTCTTGTCCAATTCATTTTTGCTGCGTCTGTGAAGGCTTGGAAAATAAGATGGACCCTGAGTTGCAATTTGCAGTTTGTAACCGTTGCCCAAAGTCATATCATCGCAAATGTTTGCCTACGTAAGTTCTATCTTTTTCTTTGTTTCTGCTCTTCTATTTATGACTTAATTCATATTGTATAGGGGGTTGATTCTGAAGTTGATTTTGGCAGAGAGATTGCTTTTGATGACATTGATGATGTTGCAACAAGGGCTTGGGAAGGTCTTTTGCCAAACAATCGTATCCTTATATATTGCTTGTAAGTGTTATGTGGATTTTTTTTGTTTTTCAAATTTGTCCTTGTTAATGCCCTGTGTAACTTCATTTATCATTATTTGGACTAGAAATCATGAGATCAGTGATGAGCTTGGGACTCCTGTAAGAGATCATATAAAATTCCCCGACACTAGAGCTAGTGTTCGGGACATCAATACTCCTAATAAGAAGATGAAGCCTACAACTACAGAGGGGGTTAAAATGAAGAGCAATGTTGACTGTGTTAAATCATCTGACAAGAGCACTATAGAAGGATCTAAAGTGACTGGAAAACTGCCTTCTAGTAAAATTGGCAGCAAAAAGTCCTCTGGAGAGACCAGTGATAAGCTTGAGACTCCTGTAAGAGATCATATAAAATTCCCCGACACTAGAGCCACTGTTCCGGAAATCAATACTTCTAATAAGAGGATGAGTCCTACAACTACAGAGAGCGTTGAATTGAAGAAAAATGTTGGCTCTGTTAAATCATCTGGCAAGAGCATTGCAGAAGGATCTAAAGTGACTGGAAAACTGCCTTCTAGTAAAATTGGCAGCAAAAAGTCCTCTGAAGAGGCCAGTGATAAGCTTGAGACTCCTGTGAGAGATCATATAAAATTTCCCGACACTAGAGCCACTGTTCCGGAAATCAATACTTCTAATAAGAGGAAGAGGCCTACAACTACAGAGAGCGTTGAATTGAAGAACAATGTTGGCTCTGTTAAATCATCTGGCAAGAGCATTGCAGAAGGATCTAAAGTGACTGGAAAACTGCCTTCTAGCAAAATTGGCAGCAAAAAGTCCTTTGAAGAGGCCAGTGATAAGCTTGAGACTCCTGTAAGAGATCATATAAAATTCCCCGACACTAGAGCCACTGTTCCGGAAATCAATACTTCTAATAAGAGGATGAGGCCTACAACTACAGAGAGAGTTGAATTGAAGAACAATGTTGGCTCTGTTAAATCATCTGGCAAGAGCACTGCAGAAGGATCTAAAGTGACTGGAAAACTGCCTTCTAGTAAAATTGGCAGCAAAAAGTCCTCTGAAGAGGCCAGTGATAAGCTTGAGACTCCTGTAAGAGATCATATAAAATTCCCCGACACTAGAGCTACTGTTCTGGAAATCAATACTTCTAATAAGAGGATGATGGCTACATCTACAGAGAGAGTTGAATTGAAGAACAATGTTGGCTTTGTTAAATCATCTGGCAAGAGCACTGTACATAGATCTAAAGTGACCGGAAAACTGTCTTCTGAAACTGGTAGCAAAAAGTCTACTGAAAAGATCGTATCTGGTTCAGATATTTCAAGGACAGCGGAATCAAAGGAAATGTCAAGTAAGTGTGTGACTGAATACAAGTCAACCTCAAAGAATTCGTCTGAAAAGGCGATTTCTTGTTCAGATATTTCAAGGAACCTGGAATCAAATAAAATAAGTTTGACTGAAGAAAACAAGAAGTCAAATTCAAATTTGTCTGGGAAGGTGATTTCTGGTTCACATATATCAAGTAAACCAAAATCAAATGAAAGATCTGAAACGGTTTTGACTAAAAACAAGAAGCCAATGCCCAAGTGTGAGGTAAAAAAGCACCCAACTGGTCAGAAATTGTGTGCTTCTATGAATAAAGGTTCTGACCAAATAAAGCACGACAATCAGGTCGATGATGCAGATAATCGGACCCTGTCGATCATGCCTGTTAGAAGTGTATTGCCTCCACTGGATGCTGATTCAGAGAAGGGGTATATCTATCTAATCTGATTTCTGAATTACTTATTTTCTCACTGTTCACTATTTTGTTCTTTTGACATCTTTCTTTAATATTTGTCACTACGATGCGGTTATCTTTGGTTCTTTTTTGAATTTTGAAATCTAAATTTGCCATTAGCTTATGTACTTATTTAGCTTGATATTGTCATGTTTGCCATTAGCTTATGTAGTTGGGATGTGTTCCTTGTGTGTAGTTTTGTGGATTCGTTTAAAGAAGCTAGATCCTCAATATTGTTGGAGGGTGTGATAAAAAAGCATAAGTTGGGAGATGTTGAGGATAAGGCCATTACAATGAGGAAGCTGGATGACTCAGTTGACTTGACTACTAAACAGAAGGTAGTAGCCCAGGAGCATGCTCACATGTACAGTGACAAGTTGGCTGCTAAAAATATTATGGAGAGTAAGCTGGATGACTCAGTTGACTTGACTACTAAACAAAAAGTTATAGCCCAGGAGCATGGTCACATGTACGGTGACAAGTTGGCTGCTGAAAATATTATGGATGGTGATTCTGGGGACAAGCTCATGCCGAATCATGATCTCTTAAAGTCAACTGATGATCAAGAACTAGCACCTGTAAATGAAAGTAAGAAAAAAAGTTCACATGATGGTAATGCTGATGATCAAGAACCAGCACCTGTAAATGAAAGTAAGAAAAAAAGCTCACATGATGGTAACGCTGACCAGGAGAGTCAAGACAAACAGGAATTTAAGACAAGCAAGTCTTCGAAGACATCTGGGAAGAGAAAAGGAATTGATGAAAATGATAGAAAGGCAATTGAAAAGGATGGTCGCGATTCTTCTCATGTCAACAAGCATTCAGCTCGTTTTGCAGCTGCTCGTAAATCAAAATTTGGAACTGGTCTAAATGTAAAATTTGCACCCATCCATTCAGGTGGTTGGCTGGAAGAGTAGTTTTTAAATGTTTTGTACATTTAGATTTTGTAGTATGGTTCACCTAACTTAGTCAGATATCTTACTTTCTTTGCTATCTTTGACCTGTTCCTTTCAAGCTTTTTTGGTGGGAAAAAATCGGTGGTTTCTCCTAACTGTAGAATTCGGCACTGACTTCTGCTATGATTGGATATATTTTTTTTTTAACCTGTTGTATTTAAAGGTTTTCTGATATGATTGGATTTTTTTCTTCTTCTTTCTGTCTTGGCTTAAATGATGGGAGCATCTCAACCCATGTCTGATTTTGGTAAATTGATCAACAATATCTGAAGAAGCCTTTGACTTCATTAGGTTAGAAAATAGTCGATGATTTTTTTTATTTTTATGTCTAGCAGTTCATAATGTCATCATTGCCTTATTTCGTTGCAAAGAAAATTGCAATATTGTGGTGATTTTTTATTTTTTTTTAAGGATATTGTGGTGAATTTTTAACGATCAAGATACTATTATCTTTCTATCTATACAATTCAAAAAAAAAAAAAAAACTAATTCAAAACCAATTTAACTTTAACTAATAATAATGACAATAATTATGCTTTTTTAATTACTTTTAAAAGTGAGATGTATCTTTCCATCACAAACTAATTTATACACTTTTTTTTTAATAATTAAAGCAAAATAAAATTTATTCCAACTTTACATTTATAAAACTTTAACTTTGTTCTTTTTTTTTTTTTAATTTAACTTTCCTCCAACTCCTTTAATCAAGATTTAAACTTTTTATTGGTTATATTAGTATTTTCTATCTTGTCAAGATTTAAACTTTAAACTCCTTTAATTCATCCCCTAAAATTAATTTTTTTGAACAGAAAAAAAATATTCCACACCTGCGTGTTGCGTAGGGTACAATTTATATATAGTTTGAGTAATGATATTTATACAACTGTTTGATCATAACTTTTGCGACGGTCTTTTTTTCTTTCTTTTTATTGGTCAAAATTAATAGAGAAAAAAAGGAAGAAAAATGATACACGCATCATATAAGTATGAAAGAGAGAGTTATTAAAAAATTATCACAAAATAGTTGAACGTATGTAATTTCTCTTATAGTTTATACGATTGTAGCATCAAAAATAAGCTTTTTACTTTTCAAGTTTTATTATTTATTTCCTTTCAAAAAAAAAGTTTTATTATTCATGTTGTCATGTCTCATCTCAACTAACGTGCCTGCAGCCTGCGACCGGGAGTATAGTAAATTATTCGTCAACTAATTAAATTTAATTCTTTTAAACTGATGAATTTTTTTAGCATAGCTAAGTGATTTCTTAAAAAAAGAAAAACTGTGCTTTTAATAGCAAACATATCTTACTTGGTAATGGAAAAGATGTGAAAGATAACAAAACGAGCTGTGAGATTGTTTCTGATAATTTATAAAAACAACTTGGTGAAAAAAAAAGAAGTTAATGACTAAATTGTTTTCCGAAATTTAGTTAAAGAACCATTGATATGATTTTACCTTTTATTTATAATTATTTTAAGCATATATGATGATTTATATGCGAATAGACTAAAACGACAAATATGATGTAAAATAACACATGTTTACAATTGAATCTTAGATTTAAAGCTTAAAAATTTATATGTGTCCTTTACAATGTAAGATGTACTCTGTTTAAAGAAAAAAAACCTTACAGGCTACAACTTGTTTAGTGGATAATCACATTGCCATTTTTATAGTTAAAACAATTTACAATCAGAAATGTGGAATATAAAGGGAAGTGGATATCTACACAAATAACATTCATAACATATAGTTGATTATTATTTTACCAAAATCATAACAAATAATTATTAACATTTATCCCTAGAAAAAATAATACAGTGCCCATGGAGGTGTTTTCCCCTCATTTTGCACTTCACAATAAAATGATACAATTTTATTTTTAAAAAAAAAATTCATACAATTTGTCAAAAATAAAATTAGTCTCAATTATTACAACTACTATTATTTAATCAACACGTCTTCTAAAATAAAAAAAACAACACGTGACGTGCGTGGAATGCATGTTCTCAGCAAAACATGTTCAAGCTAGATTAATAGAAATGGTCAAAGATACACTGATTGGACTATTTGTGAAGAATCCATTTCCATTGAAATCATCGTAAGCTGAACTAGAAGGAATAGATCATGATAAGCCCAAAGTGCAATGAAGTTGAAGTAGAAATCAAGAACTTAATCAAGGTATGGCTCAAAGTCCTAGCTTCACTATGTTACTGTTATTTCATATCCTCAAACATACCAAAAGGCATATTAAGGTTTCTGTCCTTGTCTCCAATTTTGTACCTTTTCACCATCTTACCATTTCAACTCTCTTTTGTTCTCCCAATAGGTATCACTTCTTTCTTCATTACTTGGCTCACAAACTTCAAACTTCTCCTTTTCACCTTTGATTTGGGTCCTCTCTCTTCCAACCCAAAAATCTCTCTTCCTCTCTTTCTCACCTTTGCTTGTCTCCCAATTAGAATCACACAAAAACAAAAACACCCATCAAAATTCAATGTTTTGCTACCAATCAAAGCCTTGCTTTTTTGTCTTTTCCTTATAAGCCTAAATGACCAAAAACAAAAGCAAAAGATGTACCCATCGATTATTATTATGGGTCTCTATTGCAGCCTCATATATTTATTATTAGATCTTGTTTTGGGATTTTTCAACATTTTGATTAATTTTGTATTTGGGATTGAGCTTGAATTACCATCTAATGAACCTTATTTGTCATCTTCATTGGGTGATTTTTGGGGGAAAAGATGGAACCTCATGGTAACATATATACTGAGACACACCGTATACACTCCCATGAGAACATTAATGTCTAAAACTATGCTAGGCCCTCAATGGGCTCCAATGCCTGGAATTATGGCAACTTTCTTGGTGTCTGGATTAATGCATGAGCTTCTATTTTACCATGTCACACATGTTACACCCACGTGGGAAGTAACATGCTTCTTTGTGCTTCATGGGGTGTGTGTAGTTGTGGAGATTGGTGTGAAGAAGTGGTTGGGTCATAAATGGAGAGTACATTGGGCCATATCTGGGCCTATTACTGTAGTGTTTGTGGTGTCCACTGCTGCATGGCTATTCTTTCCACCGTTGTTACGTGATGGTGCTGATCAGAGAAGCATTGAAGAGTTCAAAATTTTGGTTGATTGTGTAATGAGAAAGTTTTAGGTTGCGATTTTCTCCACCACATTGGTCTGCAGGTCCAAATATTTATGTGATTGTAGTATTTATATGATATGATTGTTGGCTTGAGTTAACAGAAATAGTTTTCACATTTTATCATTCTTGTTGGCATGTCTCAACTCAATTAACCTGCCTGAGTATATAAAGTATACTATATGGTTGTAGACTTGAATCTAATCGGGATTATTGGAATAACAGACAATTTGTCTATTTTCTGTGCTTCCTGCATTTGTTTGAGCTGTATAAGGAAATTGGAGGCCTAACTCTTATCAAGAGTCTTATCAATCCGATGTGGGACATGAGTTTTTCCCAATACACCCCCGTCACGCCCAGCACTCTTTGGGCTTGGTGCGTGAATCGGTAGGTGGCCCTTGAAATCGACAGGCTCTGATACCATAAGGAAATTGGAGGCCTAACTCATCCTTAAAAACCAGTTCATAAGGTGAGGATTGCCTCCTCTATATAAACTCTTATCAAGAGTCTTATCAATCCGATGTGGGACATGAGTTTTTCCCAATACTGTATATGCTTTTACAATCTGTTGGTGCTCAATTTTCAGTCTTTAGTGATCAGTTTAGAGGGTCTGGGAACCTAAGTTTTGGGAATTTTTTTCCTAACTCTGTGTTAGATTTGACACATGCTAACTGTTCTAATCTGAAGTTAGTATCTGGCAGTACACTGAACCAATTGAGCTTGTTTTGGAGTCTTTAGAGAAGGCAGGGTCTTCTTTTTTGGATATCTGTTGTTGTCTCACTGGAGCAATTTAAGACTGCAGAAGCTGTTGATTTTTCAGAGGCATTTTTCTGGTTCTGTTGTTTCTCTGAGATGCTTCAGTCTCACCATCTTGTTCAGGATGCATTCTCTGATAAGTTCTATTGCTGTTCTGCCACATGGTGGAAATTTCCCCAATTTATGCCCTTTGGAGGATTCTTTTCCTAATGTATCCTGTTAATATGGGGTGGATTTAGGATCGTTGCTGTTGTTACTTTGGTAACATCAGTAATTAATTCTGATGGAGCATTTTGACTGCTGTGGTTGCTATCATATATTGGTATTTAGAGTTGCAGCCCAATTTGGCTTTATGGGATCTCTAATTTGGCTTTTGAGTACAACCTGCACATTGTGGACTTCATGTAGGTTTGGTTGCCATAGCAGTAGTTTGGTTTTAGTTTTGTTTGTCTCAGAAGTGGTCTTTATACCACATGTGACTTTCTTTGCCAGTTATTAACAAGGTTTTGGCTTAGTCCTCCAATTTTGTACTTTAGTTTTTTCTTGTATTCTTTTTGGCTTATATCAGAAAGGGAAAAAAAAAATCCAATTTTTTAAGAGAAGCAAAAAGAAGAAAGATTTTTAGTTTTTCTTCCTAAGTTAAGCATAGTAGTTTAAAAAGTTATCATAAAATTGTATCACACGATACAACCACTTCCTCTCTTTAAAGTTTAGGGTTAGGATTCTTATAACATGATCGTGTTTCCCTCAAAAACAGCATGAAGAGAAAAAACTTAGCATATGTTCTTGTGCCAAACATCACCATCATCAACAACAAAATGATCCATGTCATACTAATGAGAAGAGCTTAGCTCAACCTTTTTTTGTAGAATCATAAAAATAAGAACAAGATTTACCAACTTATTTTCTTCATATATAGTACAAAAACCAAATAACCCACTTTCATCAACTTATTTCCCTTAAATACATACTCCCACTATTTACCAACTTCTGAAATGAATGGGGCTTAAATACATCGATTATAACATAAGTAATGTAAGAAAATTCAATCGAAACGCCACTATCCAACGATAAATACATCTATCCATAGAAAATATTGTATTCAGGAGAGCCAAGTCATATTCTCTCAAGCAGATGATCGGTGATTTGTACTTGTATTGAATTTCATTAGTTTACGCAGAACTTTATTCGCCATCACTCAAGATGGGAACTATGAGTGGGTTCATTTGTGCCAGATATACAATCGCCCACCTGATAAAACAAATCAACCACCAAGGTAAGCTTAACGGGGGAGAAGAAAAGAGTAAGGTTATGCACGACAAAACAGGACATGACTATTCACAAGCTAGAACTACTACCGGAACCAAAAGGAAATGTACTATCACATACATAAAATAAAAATAAAAAATGAATACAAGTTTATCAACACAAGACAGACATATTTAGAAACTAAATCACTATGATGTTAAAATGAGTGCTATGGATATAGACGATTATTAAATATCCCCTCCACCCAAAGCAATGTGTTTGTATCATACCATCTAAAGCCCAATTTTCTCCCTACCTTGATTATACTGGACAAGACTTTGTTATAAAATATACCCCAAAAACACTACTTGCATGTTTGGAAAGTGACAAAATCACGTTAACATTGTGCTTTCACCAAGAAGCTACGAATTGAAAAAGTGAACTGCCGCATTCTCAGCAGCATACTAATGTAATGTCTTTCCAAATACTGAAATTCAAATAAGCAATGTCTTTGTATCATTCCATCTAAAGTCCCTTTCTCCCTCCCTTGATTGTATTTGACTTAATGTCTGACAGCATATACTCCTTGGGGTGAGGAAGAAAACATCCACTCCACGTGTGTTTGTTCAATTTTATCACAAGTTCCTTACTAGAACTCAAATAAATAAGTACCTAACTTGTTTACAATTTCCTCATGGAAAACATAGTGCAGATGGCTAGTAACAATGATAGCAAGTTAATTTACAGATATTAATGCAAAGCACTTATTGATTCATAGTCCACTCACAGTTTGAAGATTTCCATTTACTAACACACTACAAATATATTACAGTTAACTTACACATCAAGAACAAGTTAAAGTTTCCTCCTCTAAGAAAAACAAGATAAAGTTTCCCATCACATTCTTTTGTCTACTTGTGACATTTGGTGGAAAATTCCCTACTTGCCCAGGCATGACTATCTAAACAAATTCCATTTTCACAGTTTGTTTGTGCCTATTCAATTACTTTTACTTAGTGCTGCTAAAAAGGATACGATATTTGACTTGTGCAGCAGTATCATGGTTTTGGTCAGAGTAAAAGAGCAAGTATTAGAACAAACAATTTCAAGGGAATCAATTATGAAGTGAATATATTAAGCTTGGGGAGTAAAGAGCCATGAAGCGTTTACACAGACAAGGACATCAGACACGACACCGATAATGACACATGGACATTAGTAATGATAAAAATGGAAGTGAGTGAATGTAACCACATGTGTCAAACTGTCAGTATCGTAACTTGTACGAGTGTTAGACACTCGGACACATCTTCGACCTGAAATGTTGGTGCTACACATGTGAGGAGTTTTACAATACTACTTTTTCAAGTGACCAATACCTTGCCAAGGAAGTAAGCCTAGTTGTGAAACTTTTCAGTATTGCAATGTCTATTCAAACATTAACCAAGCTAAGAATGTTAAATCAAACACGGACTTACATCATCCAGCAGCATATTGTTGATGTAAGGACCAATGTTAGGTGAAATCTGCAACAAAATAATAAGATATTAGAGGACAGAACTTTGAGAGTGAACGGAGACAGAGTGACATTTTCATAAACAATTCATAACAAATAAGGTACTAAACCACACAACCTGCCCAGAAAGATGTCGATAAAATCTACTCTGCAAAAATTGAATAACATGACACAAACCAATTCACAATTTCCCAAGATCTATCAGTTATGTCAATAATGAATGCCCATATTTTGATTCTCTCAAAGATATTGTTAAATATAATGTGATCTATGGAATCATTTCCTTCTATGAGGTGTAACTAAAGTCTGTAGACAACATTTGAAAAGAGTTATCTTATCAATTATCATCAATTAGTCCAATCCTTTTTGTCTTAGACCCTATTGGAGTAAACAACTTATTTTCCAACTTTTAGCATACTTATCATACAAGAGCTTATGAATAAGCTATTTCCATAACTCAAGATAAAATAAAATTGTAACCTGTTTTCATATTTTCTTGAGAGCTTATGAAAATAAGCGGAAAACAGATTACGAACATGTCAGAAGCTATTTTCATAAGTTCTGCCAGACAATGTCACAAGTGCTTATGCAAGTAGATAAGCTCAAATAAGTCAATCTAAACAGGCCCCTTAGTTTTGGCACTGGAAAAATGGAAATACATAAATTCAAACAAAAAAAAGTAAAGATGAAATTTTTGATAGAAAATAAAACCATTATAAGATAATCCAATCCAACCATCCACATAAAATGGAATTATATAAGAATTTACCATAGCCAATAATTATTTGGTTACTTCAATTAAAATAAAATAAAATTGTGGGTTGCTCCAATTTAGTGCATAATTGACATGAAGAATCAAAATAAATGAAGAAATTAAGAAGGGTTAATGGATAAGATTAGTACTAAATAACAATAAATTGAATTTTGGTGGAAGAGTAAGCGTACAGATTAGCAGAAGGTCCTTTGTTGAAGCAAATTCTTGTAGAAAGGCATGCGATGATTCCGATTAATAGGAAGATTAGCGAGGTAACAACGAAACCCATTTCGATTTCGATCTGCTTAATTACACAGATTCAAACAAAGTGTTCATAATAATTCAGATTGTATGAATGAATGAACGTGCAGCTACAGCTACAGTTACATTACACGTGGAAGGTCGTGTTTCTTTTTATCTGGACCGTCCAAATATCTAATTTTTTTTAGGGCAAAGGGCAAGTTTATTTTTGCTAAAAAAAGGGGTAAGTTTATTTAAAATGTATTTTTAACTAAATAAAAAAGACCGTCTTTCAGTCCTCACAAGATTAACTCAGTTGGTAGAGACAATGCATAAAATATGCAAGGTGTAGGTTCGAACCCCGACCACCACACAAAAAAAATCGTCTTTCAAGTATTCAATTTTTATTTTTTTAAAGATAAAAATTCAATCCTTAAAAAAAGGATAGTAATTCAATGTATTTCATTTAAAATCAAGTGGGAAATACAAATAATTGAGATTAGTTGTAAATTTTGGCACCTTTGCTAAAGAACAGGCTATCATTTACTAACCGCCTAACGGATCTAATAACTTAAGGTGAGTTATCTAAACATAAAACGTACTTCATACTTGTTGGGTCCTTCAATGCATTTCAATCAATTTTTCTATAAAAAAAAATGTCAAATGTTGAAAGCTAATTAGAAATTTTTAGAAAAACGAAATGCAAGTTTAATCATCTAAAATTAGCAAATGCAAAAAATCTAGAACTAAATTAAACATTTTTAAAGGAACAAATTGATTAATACCATATTTATTATGACCAACGATTTGATTAAATCAACCAGAAAATGTTGACAATGAAAACACTTAAAACACTCACACATTCAATCATTTTAATGAGAGAGATAATCTTTTGTACAAGGACTTAATGAAATTCATGTTGTTTGTCTATCAAAAGACCATGACAAATGTCTTATAATAACCTTTTAACTAAGCAAAATATAAAACAAGCAAGAGTATTAATTTATTGGAAGAAAATGTAAGTCCTTTTTTTTTTCTTCCTTCTAGTAGTCTAGTGGCTGGAGCTCACACAATTAAATATGGAGAAACAATAAAACGTGAAGAAGTGAGGTGTCTAAGATTTAAACCACGACCCCAGCATAAAATATGCAAATGCCCCTACCAACTGAGCTAAGCTCACGGAGACAATGTAAGTCATTTTTACGTTTGTTTGACATCACACACGTATATTTTATAATTTCTTAATTTTCTTATAAGTTGTGCATATGAAAATTTATTTATTTTTTCTTCACGTAAGAGCACCCATGTCTATACCATCTATATAAGTGGTATAAATGAGTCTCACATAATACATTATATTACTTCACACTTCTCAATTATTTAAACCACTCCCCTAAAAGTAATTATTTAAACCACTCAATTTTATTTTTTAAATATTCATATCACTCCTCCAAAACTCTAAAATGGGTTCCACTTATCTTACAATATTCTTTAAATTATATTTTAGAAAGAAAAAAAAACTAAAAAGTAATACAAAGTTTGACAAGTACGGAAAAGAACCGTGACAATGTATTGCAACTATGGATAGTTTAACTACTCATATCCATTATCCAATGCAATTATCCAAGATACTATGACACAAAAACACTGGTTAATGTGTTACCACCCATTTTGACGGGCGATGTGCATGCTCTAATTATACTTTTAAGTTTGTTCACTATAAATTCAATTCCAAGTTCCGTCTCTACTCACACGATTAACCAATGACTTTGATGTATTTCATTTATGCATAGTTATACTAGAAAACATAGTAATTCTGATTTTCTTTGGATAACAGTTATTTATTATTTATTTTTTTTGTCAAGATTTTAATCTTTCATTTTAAAGGAAGTTATTTTTAAAATTTGTTTAGTAATAAAAAATGGAAAATAAGCGAAACGACGTCGTTGGATTATTGAATGACTACTACGAACCGTCACCTTCATCTTGTTTCAATCCAAAAGACACCAACCAAATTGAAAAAAGCTTAAAATTTTCAGCTTAAGCTATTAAGCTAAAACCCTAGCAAAAAAGCAAAAAAGAAAACCCTTTTTCAAGATAACAAAAATGGTTACTACACTTCTCCCTTCTTCTCTCACAAACCCAAACAAGCTTTTCTCACATTCTTCCCTCTTCCACAATTCATCACTATCCACTTCACATTCAGTTCCACTTTACCCCAAAACGCAACGTTTCACTCGTCGTTTTGGGTCTGTTAAATGCTCTTTAGCTTATGTTGATAACGCGAAGATTAAGGTCGTTGGAATTGGGGGTGGTGGTAACAATGCCGTTAATCGCATGATTGGTAGTGGTTTGCAGGTGGGGTTTTCATTCCCTTTATATTTCTTCCATAAAGTTTTCATTTTTACCTTTCCTTTCACTTGTTTTAGAACCCAATTTAAAGCATTGCTAATGGGTTATTTTCATTTTTTATGTTTAAACTCTATGTTGCTGTAAATGTGATAACTTTGGTGCTATTCTATTTTTAATTATTTGTTGTTGTTGACTGGTTCATTCTAGTGGCACTTCATATAGCATAGTTTTATTCAGAAATTTGGACTGTCTATGTTGTATGGAACAGAGTGTTGGGCGGTGGAGAGCCAAAACGAGAATATAATAAGCGTAGCAGAGATGAAAATGTTGTGCTAGATGTGTAGTGATACTAGATGGGATATGATTAGAATTGACAACACTAGAGAGAGAGAGTTGGCGTAGCACCTATGGTAAAAAAGATGGTGGAAACTAGCCTTAGGTGGTTTGAACATGTAGAGAGAAAACCTATAGATTTTGTAGTAAGGATAGTAGATCAAATGGAGGATAGTTAATTCACTGGAGGTAGAGGATGACCTAGAAAAACTATAAGAGAAACTATTAAGAAAGATTTAGAGTTTAATGAGTTGGATCGAAATCTGGTTTATGATAGAACATTATGGCGTAATTTGATCCATGTAGCTGACCCTACTTAGTGTGGGATAAGGTTTGGTGGTTGTTGTTGTATTTGATAACCTTTCATTCTAGTGGCACTATTCATTAAGGTAACCTTTTTATTTTGTGTTGTCCTGCAATGCTATGCAACCATGCGAACAAAGCTAAAATTGCTGCCAACCGTGATATATTGTGGAAATTTTGATCAAATACAGCTAATGCGCTCAGAATTGCTGTTGCAGATAGTTAGTTTCTTAAAACCTTGCTTGTGAATGCTAATGTTGTTTTCTTCTGCTTATATTTGTATTCAGGGTGTAGACTTCTATGCAATAAACACTGATGCTCAAGCACTACTGCATTCAGCTGCCGAGAACCCTATTAAAATCGGAGAGCTTCTGACTCGTGGATTAGGTCAAGCAATCTCCTCGCACATGTTTTCACTCCTATAGCCTTCCTAGTTTTATTAAGAAATTGATTGGTGGTTGGCCTTTTGATTCAAATTGTTTGATGATGATGCAGGTACCGGTGGGAATCCACTTTTGGGCGAACAAGCTGCGGAGGAATCAAAAGAAGCTATTGCTGATGCCCTTAAAGGATCGGATTTGGTGTTCATAACAGCTGGGATGGGTGGGGGTACAGGGTCCGGTGCTGCCCCAGTTGTGGCCCAAATATCAAAAGAGGCAGGCTACTTGACTGTAGGTGTTGTTACATATCCTTTCAGTTTTGAAGGACGTAAAAGATCCTTGCAGGCAGGTGTCCCTCCTTTCCTTGTTTGAGAGTTGTTTGAAAACAGTCATTACTCATTACTGAGTTATTTTCTACTCTGTCTTAATACTATTGTTAAATAAAATGGTATTCATTTGATATTTTGTTCAGGCACTTGAAGCCATTGAAAAGCTTCAGAGAAATGTTGATACACTTATTGTAATTCCAAATGATCGTCTGCTTGACATAGCTGATGAGCAGATGCCCCTCCAGGATGCTTTTCGTCTTGCAGATGATGTTTTACGCCAAGGAGTTCAGGGAATTTCAGACATTATAACAGTGAGTTGATTTGCAAACAATGTATTCTATTTTTCTTTTTCATGGTCATTAGAGCATGATTTAAGTCCCTAGTTGGTCCCGCTAGACTTGAAATGATTCTTTTGAGTTGCCACTCTTCATAATTGAACTTGAACTTATGTCAAGGGATATCGTGTAGTCTTTTTGCCTAAATCATGTGACCTGTTGTGTGCAAGCTTGTTAAAATCGCGAGTTAACTTGTGGAATTGTTCGATTCCTCGAGTTTATTTAGCAATTTCGAGTCAATTCGCTTGCTAACTCAAAATCTAATAAAATCGGAATTTGCTTGTTAACTTGTGCTCGAATCGCAAGTCAACTTGTTGAACTCGTACACAATCGTACGTATTCATAGGGTATGGGAAGCAAAGGTTTATATTTTGAAACAGCGCACTAATTTTTCCCTGGTCAAATGAACTTCACACTGCCATTTTATACAGTCCTCCTCCCTATTACTTACCAAATTTTCGATGTGGGACAATTTAACATTAGTGTAATTTTTCCCTCGTACAATGAACTTACACAACTAGGGGGACTACTTAAATTACTTACAAGCTTTCCGCTGTGGGAATTTAACGTTAGTGCAATAGCTTAAACTAGAGGACTACTTATATGCTGTCAATTTTCAATATGCGACTATTCTTATTTTTATTTATTTTTTTTAAAATGGGATTATTCCGATATTACTATTGTTAGGTGTTGGGCCAGTTTCTTTTTAATTTAGGATGACACTTTATTATGGTGGTTCAATGTATTTTTTCTTTAGAATTAAGTTAAAAATTTAAATGATTGATGCATAATGCATTTAGGGTATTATGTAAAAATATATGTCGTGTAGAATAATGCTAGGAACCAATGTAGTCAGGTTCGTGTTTTTAAGTAGGATCGATAGGCTGGTGAAAGATTGTAAACACAAGGGCCATAAGATGATTCGTAAGTAGTAGGTTGTTGATAGAGTTGAGAGAAAAAAACAGAGAAAATAGAGGAAAAACAGAGGAACCGAGCAAAAAAGCAGAGAAATTAGAGGAAAAACAGAGGAACCGAGCAAAAAAACAGAGAGATTAGAGGAACCATAAGAAAAACAGAGCAAAAACGAACCTGAGTAAAGTCGAAGACGATTGAGGTGCCGTGTGACGGTAGGATAGGATCTTTCAATCCTACAGACCAGCACTTGATCCCGACTACAATGTTAGGAACACACTCTCGAACACACATCCCAACACACTCTCTTTTATTGGTTAAAATTCATATCGGTCCCACCAAATTATGTGGGTCCCACATAAACTTAGTTGAACTCATGAATTTTAAACAATAGGAAAAAGTGTGTTGGGATGTGTGTTAGAGAGTGTGATGCTAGAATTCCTCATGTCATGTATATATTATTGAGGAATGAGGTAAACTGGTCGATTTCACCTATGCACAACGAGTTAACTTAACTCTCGAGTTTGACAACCCTGGTTGTTGTGTGTTCTTTCAGATACCTGGACTTGTGAATGTGGATTTTGCTGATGTAAAAGCTGTGATGAAAGACTCTGGTACTGCAATGCTCGGAGTAGGTGTTTCCTCTGGTAAAAACCGAGCTGAAGAAGCAGCAGAACAGGCTACTTTGGCTCCTTTAATTGGATCATCTATTCAATCAGCCACTGGGGTAGTGTATAATATTACTGGAGGAAAGGACATTACCCTGCAGGAAGTCAACAGGGTATCTCAGGTATATGAATTTTTACTTGTTAAAGAAAAATCTTGTTATGACTTATTCCTTTTACACTTTGATTCTGTGAATTTGTTGCTAAAGTGACATATATTGTTTGAATACTAATCTTCGAATATTACTTGATTTAGTATTAATGACTTCAGGCAGAGTGCTGTAGTATTTTATTGATATTCATTTCAGTTAACTTGTAAAATTGTTAATTATTCTTCTATCTAATCAAAATGACGCAAGCCTCCAATTATTTTCCTGAAGAGAAAAGGAATATATGTATACCATCCCTAAAGGATTTTTTTTCTTCTTCTTGATTTTGTGCTTCATATTACTCTATTATTATACTTTATTTTCCATTTTGCTTTTGAAAGACTACATCCAGTTATCATTGGCTTTGTATCTGCATTTTCTGGCCTTTCTCTTTATTATGTCAAGTTCTCAATGCGTGTAATTTTTACAGGTTGTGACTAGTTTGGCTGATCCTTCTGCCAATATTATATTTGGAGCTGTTGTTGATGATCGTTACACTGGGGAGATTCATGTGACTATCATCGCCACTGGCTTTTCACAGTCTTTTCAGAAGAAGCTGCTAACAGATCCAAGGGCTGCTAAGCTTCTTGACAAAGTGGCCGAGGGAAAAGAAAGCAAGACAGTGCCCGCTCCCCTCAAGTCCTCAAACTTATCTTCCAAAGTTGAATCTAGAGCACCGCCCCCACGAAAGCTCTTTTTTTAGTTGCATAGTTCAATTTTATTTTTATTTTTTAATTAACATTTTATTGTAGTCATTCAGCTGTTTGATGATGTTGAAGCTTATTTGATTTGTTGAGATGCCTTTCTTCATATGGTTTATGTAACCATGTGCTTAAGTGTATGTAGCTCACAAACAATTTTTGTTTATGAAATGGATATATAATGTTTGAGCTTATTTTTAAGCGAGCAAGTGAATATATTTATCATTTAATGAGTTGATACCACAATATAGCTATTGGAGTGAGAATGAATATGTTCTCTTATTTGCTCGCTACCATATATTACATGTTAATCAACAATAATGAAAGAGTTGTGTTGTTTCAAAGTGCTGCAATTGTTCTGGAATTATCAAAGTCCAACTTATCTAAGCATAAACTAATAAATAAGTCCCCAAGTTAGTAAATCTTTAAGAGACATTCCATCGCATTCTTCAAGTCTTTATGAGATTCATCTCTACAAAACATAAAAAATTCAACACATAAAAGGGGTCAGAAAATAGTTCATAAACCAATAGAAAAGAAATAGATGAAAACACGCAATAAAATCATGGCATAATACAACTCAAGCACATATGATTCATGTTTTTTTTTTTAATAAGCAAAACGTATTAAATAAACACTAAACCACGCACAAGATCTCTTGTGCAAGGAATAGATTAAGTATTACTAAACCTCACATCTCACAAATACTTCATCTCTTGAGATGTCATATCCTACTGCGTCAAGAATCCTGTCAATGGTCTGAAAAATTCTCTTTCACCATAAAAAGTTCTAGTTTCTCTGCATGTTCAGCAGACAATTCCCTATTCACTAAAGGGAAAGGAAGTCATTTGGTGGTGTTGCTAGTTTATGTTGACAACATCAGCATAGAAGTCCTAATTCTGACCTCATCAAGCAAACACAACAGATGTTGGAAGCCAAATTCAAACCGAAAGTACTTGGTGATCTGAAATATTTCCTTATCCTACAGATAGCAAAGTCTAAGCAAGGTATTCACTTATGCCAACACAAGTATACTATGGAATTCTTAACTCTCACAAGATTCCTCGCAGCCAAGCCTAAAGTTGTTCCCATTGATCATCAGATTCGGCTTAATGATACCAATGGTGAAGAACTGTCGGAAGACTCATTGGAAGGCTTATGTATCTCACAATTTCTTGACCGGATATAACCTTCGCAGTCAATCGGCTTAGCCAATTCATGGCTCATCCTAGGACCTCTCATCTACAAGCTGTCCACCATCTGTTGCAATACCTGAAAGGTACTCCCGGCCAAGGCATTTTTTTTTTCCAGCTACCCAATCTCTCAAAGTTACCGTCTATGTGGACGCGGATTGGGTTAGCTGCCATGTTTCTCGATAGTCCACAATCGGTTATTACATGACTCCATGATATCTTGGAAATCCAAGAAGCAAGCTATTGATGCTCTCTCTTCCGCAGAGGCTGAATACAAGGCCATTACTCAGAGGTAGCATCCAACTTGCAAACAACGCTCCAAACATATCAACGCCGATTGTCATTTTATCTGGGAATGTGTTTGTTCTAGTTTCCTCAAACTTGTTCACAACCACACCAGCTCCAAACATCAACTAGCTGACCCATTGACAAAAGCACTACCTAAGATTCCTATTCAGTATCTCATTTCCAAGTTGGGGATTTCAAACATATACCTTCCAACTTGAGAGAGGGGGATATTGAATATAACAAATTTGTTGCATTTATGTTATTACTGTTTTATCGTTAGTTTAATTTAGGTTCACCTTGTTACATGAGATATACTTCAATACGAAGAAAACTCTATTTTAACTTTTTTCATGGCTCTCTCTCTATATAGGGCTAAATTATAATTCAAAAACATATCTATATCTTTAAAATAAGACACAAGCTAACAAATCCTATAAAGTACTCCAACAAATATTCAAATTTAAATCTTAATGATATCTTTAGGGATTTAATTTTAATACATTGACGGTGGGAAACATTTTTACACATACATCTAATCAAATCACACTATGATACAAATATTTTACCTGCGGTGCATAGAAATTAATCTCTATCTATAAGGATATTTTATTATAAATCTAAACCTAAACCTAAAAATTGTATCTAGGCATAATATTCTCAACACTTCTTTGCAACCAAGTGATTACATGAAATGTATCAATCATCATTTTCTCTATGTGTGTGTTCTAAGTTGATAATATTGATTAAATAGAATCAACAACATACGAAAAAAACAAATACGAGTGACTAGACAGGGAAGGAGGAGGAAGAAAGTAGCTACCATGGATGGTATCTTCTTCTTCATCGGCTAGCTTCAAACTGGAACCATCTGGGCCTCATTAACTGGCTCAGGTGCCACTGTTGCCAGTGAGGGTGAACTCCACCGCTGGTGGCACGTCCGGATTATCCAGCAGATGAGTTCAAAAACTATGACAAAGAGAGCGTATAATGTCAAAAGCATGAAGAAGTTGCGAAAGGAATCGAATGGGGGCGACATTGTTGGATTTCTGTTTGAAAAATGAATGAAGAAAATTTGATGACTAAGAGAATGAGTGAATATACGTTTTTCTCATTCATCTTCTTCTTTTCCATTTTAAGAAAGAAAAGAGTTTTTGCAGAAAATAAAGCGAAGACGCGGGAGATGATTATGCAGTACTAATGTGCTGCTAGTTTCCTAACAATAAAATTAAATAAAACAAAAATATATGTTTTTATCTCCATAAGCATTAATAATAATTTTTTTAATCCTTATAAAATAAAATTACATTTTTTAGTCTTTGTAATATTTTCCTTTAATATTTACAGGGACAAAAAATGCTGACGAAATTTTTTATAGAACTAAAAATAATAACTAATTTTCTTACAAAAACTAAAAATATTGACGGAAAATTTTACATAACTAAAAAATGCATTTTTATTTTATTGGAATTAAAAACAAATTTCTAAATATTTATAGAGACCATGTTTCAAAAAAAAAATATTTACAGGGACCAAATCATATTTATCCCATAAAACAAACATTCCTTCCAATACTTTTTTTTGTCATATCATCACATTCATTCTTCTAAAATTATTAGCTAATGGTTAATAAAGGGACCAAATCAAATTTCTAAATATTTATAGAGACCATGTTTCTCTAAAAAAATATTATTTTTTTCCTCTCAAAAAAAAAGTTTTTTTTTCCTGTTCATAAAAGATAATAATAAGTTGGAATGCTTTGGCTCGACCCCACCTCCCGTTAGTCCGCGATTAAACGAGCTGATCCGCCAACCATAACATAAGAAATAAAAGAAAATTACATTTTTTAAAAACTAAAAGAGCTATTATTATTCATAATTTTATGTTGTAGCAACAAATAAAAATATGTTGTACATGATACTTATAAATAACAACAATAGCCCAATTATGGTGCAGTTAATGTTTAAAAATAAAAGTTACACAATTTGAAGACTAACTCTGCAAACTTAAACTACATAATCTACTATCTAAATAGTCCAACCTATATGAAGCTAAAGATTTATTTCAAAGCCAATGAGGGCTGTGGTGAAATAGGTTGGTCACAGATTTTGATTGTATACTCAATTCAACTATAACGTGCAAAGATCTTTGAACTCAAAGAGTGTTTACAAAATAATTTATATTTACCTTCCTCTAGGAGCACTAACAAATTTTCAATCTTGATTTTGAACAAGTTAGCCGCATCAAATATTGATTCTAACTTTCCCAGCTGGGGATTTATGTTGCAATTAGACGCCAATTTCCAACCTTGCCAAATCATGTAATTTCTTGGCTGCCATATTATAAAATTGATCACATTTAATTGGTCACATTTCAAATGCACACTAAAATCAATTTTCGTACCAAATCCGCCATATTCATGGCGTTTTGTACGTCAACCAACAGCCTTTCATGTTGCCAGCAAGATTTTGTTTATGAAATGGATATATATGTTTGAGCTTATTTTTAACTTAGAAACTGAATATAACTAGAGTTGATACCACGACATAGCTATTAGAGTAAGGATGAATATGTTCTCTTATTTGCTTGCTACCTTTATATTACATATTAATCAACATTCAACCATAATGGAATTCCAACGTATAAAACTCATATCTAATCATGTTTGGATCAACTATTTTATGTTATTTGAACTTCAAAATATAGAACCGTATTATGAACAACATATATGTTTATCTCTATATCACTGTTAATTTTTATCTATTACAACTTATAAACATTTCATAGATACACATAAAATCAAAGGACGTTGTATTTGATATTAAAATTTTGATGTCAAAATTCAATTTCTTTGATTAAGAAATGAACCATATTGGCATTTATTTATTATCTTTTACAATTTACATACATTATATACACATAAAAATTAAAAATCAAAAGACATTATATTTGATATAAAAAACATGCATATCAAAATAGCATTTCTTTAATTAAGTTCACCACGTTGCGCTTCCAGATTCAAAAATTTTCCTACTCCTAGGGATCCAGTATAAATGGATTCATCTTTTTTCTTAATGTGTTGTCATCCACTTTTTCATTAGTGTCTGCATATTGGAAAATAACTTGTTATCCTAAAGGAAATTAACAACAATGTTACCTACTTTGAAATTTAAGTCAAATTAGTACAATGTTTTCTTAATTTTAAAGCTAATATATTTGGATTTAATCATGGAAAAAGGCTAGGGAAAAATAAATATTCCCACACCTTGTAAGTTTGTTATGCAAAATGGGATCTATGATTAGTCATAGAATCTATTATTTAGTAGTAGCGTGTTAACTAAATACAAAAATTGCGTCTCGTGAAAAGTTTTTCAATGAAAAAATCATCTATAAAGGAGAAACTATTCGAATTTTACCGTAAAAGTTTTGATTCTTAGTTACTGCCCAATCTGTTGTCTTTTGCCAAATTATTCTTATTTATTTGTCATTACAAAAATTCAGTGTTGTATTTATGGATCAAATAAGGATGTTTTAGAATTGAATTAGAAAACTTCACCAAATAACGATTTTTTAGGTGATGAAAAAAAATAATGCGTTAAATAAGATTTTTGGGGACAACAAACTCAATCTTTAGAACTAGTAATATATACTGTGAGGTTAAATAACCAATGTCTTACATTAATCCTCTAAAAATGTCAATATTAAAGTTCATCTTATTTAAGCACAAACTAATAAGTAAGTCTCTAGCTTATAATCTCTAAAGGAAGGCGCCTAGTAATCTTCATGAAATTCTTCTGCATAAACATAAAAATTCAAGAAAAGAATAGACACACAAAAGGAGTCAGTACACATACATGTATGTGGCGTATATACAATAGAAGTATATGAAAATATAGAATCAATTAAAGAACATATCTCATTTTCTTAATAAGCAAAACATCAAGCACAAGATCTCTTGTGCAAGGAATATATCAAAGTATACAAGCAAGACAGCCAATTGTCCTTGCTTGACAGAAAGAGAAACACTACACTTCTAAACAAGTAAAAATCAGAAAATAGTTCATAAACCAATACAGTTCCAAAACCAAATCTTCTACGCCTCGACAAAAAATTCTCATTCTTGCACATTGAGGTCCCATGAATCATGCAGCTCCAATTCTAATAAACATATTACTAACCTCGAATAAATTATTTCTACCAATCCTAAGCAAGACAATATGACATAACTAAGGTCTCAATTGCCATATTATACACAGCAAGCTACCATGGATAACGAAAGACCAATTTAAAGGTAGTTTCAACATGATGCATGAGTGTAGAACCATTTTGGTAAGGGATATGCTATGATTTTGATTGGTTAAAATGCCATTTCCTATCAAGAAACTACATCAGACCCCAAAATGATATAAAATAGAAGCAGCTGCCTCATATTTGCAGATTATACAAAATAAATAACCTAGAATTAACAGAAGCTGCCTCAATTTATGCAGATTACACACATCCGCACGCCTACCCCAAACTAGCATAATACTGTGAATTGGCACAAGAAAGAGACTCCACAAATATTCTTGGCACCATGATATCCTCTGAATAACGCTTCATTGGAACCATCTACCTGCTCGCAATCACTTGACTAAAGAATGAAATGCAGACTGCTACAGATTACAAGCCTCACATAAATGCTACTTCTTGAAAAAATTTAAGCCTGCACAATACAATTCTAAGACCGGTCCCCATCAGCTCCAGATTGAACATGGAATCTCGGTGCTCATTATTCTCTTCTGCTACTGCGTCAAAAACAGAAGCTGCATTGTGACACCGCAGCAGTGTCCCCTGCAGAATGCAAAACACTTCATGTCCACATCGGACTGAGCAAAACTCTGTTGTGGAAAGGAAGCATTGACATCTTCTACATGTATCTAGATCTCTCATTTTCTAGGCCAATATGCCACCACAATATTGGAGCGAATCTTTCTTAACTGGCACTTTCTTTATAAACGAAGCACCATCACCGATATTGCCATAGATCCCCTTTTGAACTGCTGTTTGATAAGTCACCTATAGTGGCGGCCTTCACATATTTGGTTGCTTATGTTATGTTTCCACTATTCTCTTTCACCATAAAAAGTTCTAGTTTCTCTGCATGTTCAGCAGACAATTCCCAATTCACTAAAGGGGAAGGAAGTCATTTGGTGGTGTTGCTAGTCTATGTTGATGACATCAAAATAGACAGTCCTAATTCTGACTTCATTAAACAAACACAACAGATGTTGGAAGCCAAATTCAAACTGAAAGTACTTGGTGATCTCAGATACTTCCTTGGCCTACAGATAGCTAATTCTAAGCACGGTATTCACTTATGACAACACAAATATTCAATGAAATTGTTAACTCACACATGATTCCTCGCAGCCAAACCTAAAGTTGTTCCCATTGATCATCAGATTCGGCTTAATGATACAAGTGGTGAAGAACTGTCGTAGCCATCAATTTATCGGCGACTCATTGGAAGGATTATGTATCTCACAATTTCTAGACTGAATTAACCTTCATAGTTAACCGGCTTAGCCAATTCATGGCTCATCCTTGGACCTCTCATTTACAAGCTGTCCACCATCAGTTACAACAATACCTAAAAGGTACTCCCAGTCAAGTCATTCTTTTTCCAGCTTCCCAATTTCTTATAGTTACCGCCTATGTGGACACTGATCGGGGAAGCTGCCAAGTTTCTTAAAAATCCACAACCACTTATTGGATATTTCTTGATAGCTTGGAAACCGAAGAAGTAAACTATTGTTGCTCGCTCTTCTGCAGAGGCTGAATACAGGGCCATTGCTGCTCTCACATCTGAGTTACTGTGGCTTAAACAATTACTCAAAGATTTTGATGTTATTGTTGATTCGAGCATTGTATTTTGTGATAGTCAAAGTGGCATCCAACTTGCAACTAAGCCCATTTGCCAAGAACGTTCCAAACATATCAACTTCGATAGTGATTTTATCCGGGAATATGTTTGTTCTAGTTTCCTCAAACTTGTTCACAATCATATCAGCTCCAAACATCAACTAGCTGACCTATTGAAAGAAGCACTACCTAAAATCCTTTTTCAGCATCTCATTTCCAAGTTGGAGATATTGAACATATACCTTCCAATTTGAGAGGGGGATATTGAATATAACAAATTTGTTGCATTTATGTTGTTACTGTTTTATAGTTAGTTTAATTTTGGTTCTCCTTGTTACATGAGATTTACTTCAATAATAGAAAACTCTATTTTAACCTTTTTATTCATGGCTCTATCTCTCTACCTATGAAACATGGATACGGACACGGACACCACGCAAGACATAGACGGACACTAACACGCCGACATTGCTAATAATTTGAGAAAATCACACAATTCAATGTAATTATGTGTTAGTGTCGTGTCGATGTCGGACACGACACATGTCCAACACATATCTTTATCTTTAAAATAAGAAAAAAAAACTAACAAATCATAAAAATACTCTTAACAAATATTCAAATTTAAATCTTACTGATAGATATCTTTAAGGATTTAATTAATTTTTATAAACTGATGGTGTAAAACTTTTTTACACATACATCTAATCAAATCACACTATGATGCCACCTTTTATTCAGTTGATAATATTGATAAAATAGAATCAGCAACATATGAAACAACAGATTCAAGTGAAAGTAGCTACCTGAATGGTGTCTTCTTCTTCCTCGGCTTCAAACTGGAAGCATCTGGACCTCATTGACTGGCTGAGGTGCCACTACCGCCGGTGAAGGTGAACGCCACCACTTGACAAAGATTTTGTAGCACTTGGGGACTATGAAGCAGATGAGTTCTACAGCCATGAAACCGAGAGCCAATGACATAAGAAACACGAAGATGATGCGAAAGATATCCCATGTGGACGACATTGTTGGATTTCTTTGGAAAATGAAGAAAACTTGGTGATTAAGTAGTTTGTTTGTTTATAAAAATGAGAAGGAACCAATATATAAATTTTATTTTCCATTTTTTATGGATTGATTTGAAGAAAGAGAAGAGAAGAGAAATCAAGAGTTTTTAGCCAAAAAAAGCAAAAACGCGGAAGATGATGATCAATATTATTGCACTGCCACTCGGTAGTTGTAGTTGCAGTAGAGTAGCTAGCAAGTAGTCTTCCAAGAATAAGATAAAACAAACATCCATTCCAATTACTACTTTCACATTAATTTTTCTAAAATTATATTAAATAATGGATACTAATATTATTTTTAATTTTTTTCTATCAATAAGAGAAGTATTGCTCCTTCTAAGGATGTATCCGGGGTTCGATTCCTAGGGGGAACAATGCTTGGGCAGTGCGCATGCCTCTACGCATGAGCCGGATTAGTCGTCTACCATTGGTGGGTCGGAAACCGGTGCGAAAGCCAAAAACAAAAAAAAAATACATATTAATTTTTCTATGAATTGAGATGCGTTGACTCGAGTCATCTCTGTGTTAGTATAAAGTTAAGGGATTGTTCGACCGACCATTAAAAAAAATTAAAAAAAAACTAAAAATTAGTATTTTGAAAATTCAATTTTCTTTTTAACTTGTAAGTACGAAGTAAAAACATGTCACATATCATATTTAAAAATAACTTGTAAGTTGTAAAATACACACACTCTTTCTCACGGCTCGACAATAATATCGTTGTCACCAATGTAACTTTTTATTTTCCATTGTTAAGATAAATTTACATTTACATAGAACATTTCCATTTTCACACATATTTAAGATGCACATGTTCATAATAGTCGAGTCAATTGTCTACAAACACCATTCTAAAAAAGAATATATATATATAAACAAAAGGGTTGTTTGTTAGTTCAATTGATTTGAACTAAGTGTTAAAAAGAGTTTAAGGTATTGAGTTAAAACCCAAGTGAAGGAGAAAAATCTAATCTAACAATTAATTAAAAAAACACAAACAAAATAAGAGTTCATCAAGCAAAAACGCAAATTTATTTGTGATAAAGATTTTTGACATTATTTTAAATTATGACATCATATATTCATTTGCACTTACAGTAGATAAATATACTCCTATAAGTCAATTCTACAAATAAAGATATATAATATAAAAGGGTCGTGCTAACATGTTCCCTTAAAACACATGTTAAGGTTTCAATAAAAAAAATGAAGAAAATTAAATTTTTTAATTGTTTGTTAATTAAATTGGCACAATTTCCAATATACAATTTCTATTTTTGTATCTTAACATGTGTCTTTATAAAAAATATTATGTGATGTCAAATTGCTAATGTCATAAACTAATCTTATAAATAAGAAAACAAACTAAAGTCCAAATTTTCTAAAGATAAACTAGTAATATAGTCCAACCTTGCCGAGTTGTAGGAGCTCTTTGTAACTAGTAACCTGTTCCACATACGGATATTAACAACACCGTTATCTACTTTGAAATTTAAGTCAAATTAGTACAATGTTTTCTTAATTTTAAAGCTAATATATTTGGATTAAATCATTGATGATTTTGACAACTCTACCAACGTATTTGAGGAAGCAAGATGTTTGAGGTTTGAAAGTGCAATTGATCTGTTTTTGTTTCTGTCACATTTGTTTGGTGGATTTTGGAAAACGGCTAGGGAAAAATAAATATTCCCACACCTTGTAAGTTTGTTATGCAAAATGGAATCTATGATTAGCCATAGAATCTATTATTTAGTAGTAGCATGTTAACTAAATACAAAAATTGCGTCTTATGGAAAAGTTTTTCATTGAAAAAATCATATCTATAAAGGAGAAACTATTCGAATATTACCGTAAAAGTTTTGATTTGTTGTCTTTTGCCAAATTATTCTTATTTATCTGTCATTACAAAAATTCAGTGTTGTATTTATAGATCAAATAAGGATGTATCAAATTAAAACGGTCCAAAAATCTTTTGAATTGATTTAGAAAACTTCACCGAATAACGATTTTTTAGGTGATTAAAGAAAATAATGTGCTAAATAGATTTTTGGGAACAACAATTTCAATATTTAGAACTAGTAATATAATGTTAAATAACCAATGTCATACATTAATCCTCTAAAAATGTCAAATATTAAAGTTCAACTTATTTAAGCACAAACTAATAATTAAGTCTCTAGCTTATAGCGAATCTCTAAAGGGCGACGGCTCCTAGTAATCTTCATGAAATTCTTCTGCATAAACATAAAAAATTCAAGAAAAGAATAGACACACAAAAGGGGTCAGTACACATACATGTATGTGGCGTATATACAATAGAAGTATATGAAAATATAGAATCAATTAAAGAACATATCTCATTTTCTTAATAAGCAAAACATAGTAAATAAACACTAAATCAAGCACAAGATCTCTTGTGCAAGGAATATATCAAAGTATACAAGCAAGACAGCCAATTGTCCCTTGCTTGACAGAAAGAGAAACACTACACTTCTAAACAAGTAAAAATCAGAAAATAGTTCATAAATCAATACAGTTCCAAAACCAAATCTTCTACGCCTCAACAAAAAATTCTCATTCTTGCAAATTGAGGTCCCATGAATCATGCAGCTCCAATTCTAATAAGCATATTACTAACTTACAATCACTTATTTCTACCAACCCTAAGCAAAGAAATATGCCACAACTAAGGTCTTCCTTGCCTTATTATGCACAGAAAGCCCCTATAGATAACGAAAGACCAATTTAAAGGTGGTTTCAACATTATGCATGAGTAGAGCCATATTGGTAAGGGATAAGCTATGATTTTGATTCGTTAAAATGCCATTTCCTGTCAAGAGACCACATCAGTGTCCCCTGCAGAATGCAAAACGCTTCATGTCCACATTGACCTAAGCAAAACTCTATTGTGGAAAGGAAGCATTAACATCTTCTACATGTATCTAGATCTCTCATGTTCTAGGCCAATATGCCACCAGAATATTGGAGTAAATCTGTCTTAACTGACACTTTCTTTATAAACAAAACATCATCACTTATATTGCAAAATAGAACCCCTTTTGAACTGATGTTTGATAAGTCACCTAATTATAGTGGCCTTCGCATATTTGGTTGCTTATGTTATGTTTCCACTATTCCATCTTAAAGGAACAAGTTCTTACCTAGGGCCTCTTCATGTGTGTTTTTGGGATATCCTATTAGTTTTAAGGGATAAAAATTGCTAGACCTCACATCTCACAAATACTTCATCTCTCGAGATGTCGTATCCTACTTTCAAGAATCCTGTCAATGGTTTGAAAAGTTCTCTTTCACAATAAAAAGTTCTAGTTTCTCTGAATGTTCAGCAGACAACTCCCTATTCACTAAAGGGGAAGGAAGTCATTTGATGGTGTTGCTAGTCTATGTCGACGACATCAACATAGACAGACCTAATTCTGACTTCATCAAGCAAGCACAACAGGTGTTGGAAGCGAAATTCAAACTGAAAGTACTTGGTGATCTCGAATACTTTCTTGGCCTACAGATAGCTTAGTCTAATCAAGGTATTCACTTGTATGCCAACACAAATATACTATGAAATTGTTAACTCACACATGGTGAAGAACTGTCGAGCCATCTCTTTATCGAAGATTCATTGGAAGGCTTATCTATCTCACAATTTCTTGACCGGATATAACCTTTGCAGCCAACTGGCTTAGCCAATTCATGCCTCATCCTTGGACCTCTCATTTACAACCTGTCCAGCAACTTGCTGAGGTGCCACTGCCGCCGGTGAAGGTGAACGCCACCATTTAATGAAGATTTTGTAGCACATCCTGATTATGCTGTAGATGAGTTCTAAAACCATGGCAACGAAAACGCATAACATAAAAATCGTGAAGATTTTGCGAAAGATATCCCATGTGGACGACATTGTTGGATTTCTTTGGAAAATGAAGAAAACTTGTGACTAAGTAGTTTCTTTGGTAAAAGACAAGAGAAGTAATGAATGAATATACATTTTTCTCCTTCTTCTTCTTCATTTCCATTTGAAGAAAGAAAAGAGAAATGAAGAGTTTTAACCAAAAAAAGCAAAAACGCGGAAGATGATAATCAAGTACTATTGCATTGCCACTCGGTGGTTGTAGTAGAGTAGCTAGCAAGTAGTCTCCCAAGAATAAGATAAAACAAACATCCATTCCAATTACTACTTTTACATTACTTTTTATAAAATTATATTAAATAATGGTTAATAAGCTACTAATATTTATTGCCCCCTCCAAGTAGACTTTTCTTTACAATTTTGATTGGTTTAAATGAAGGAGAGTAAATACTACTATTTTTTAACAAAATTTTTCTTTTACTTACAAAATTTATATGGTCAATAATATTATTTTTAAAAAAATTAGAGGGAGGTGATGATGTTTTAGAACAAGTCATAAAAGACCTTAAAACTTAAATATAACTTAGAAAAGCATTTACATTTATCTATCTCTAAAGACAAGGACGAGGCTCAGACACGAAATCTCAATGTTTAAGACATATTTTCAGCTAGATCAAACTTTTTATAGTTATTTGCACGATACATGTAAAGTTGGTATTTGAACTAGTCCACCATATTTAACCAACTTTGCATAAATGCGGACATTAAACGGACCAAGTTAGACCGTTTGTGAAAGACAACGAGTTAGGATGTGTTGACTCGAGTCCTCTCCATGTTAGTATGTGGTTAAGTGGGTTGTTCCATCGGCCATAAAAAAAACTAAAAGTTGGTATTATGAAAATCCAATTTTTGTTGTAACTTGTAAGTACGAAGTAAAAACATGTCACAAATCATATTTAAAAATAACTTTAATATTCAAAAATAACTTGTAAGTTGTGAACTACACACTCTTTTAGCTCGACAAAAATAAAGCCGATTCAAAAAGAGAATATTATAAACAAAAGGGTTGTTTGTTAGCTCAATCGATTTGAACTAAAGGTTAAAAGGAGTTTGAGGTATCGAGTTCAAACTCGGGTAAAGGAGAAAAAACTAATCTAACAATTAATTAAAAAAAAAATCTACAAACAAAATAAGAGTTCATCAAGCAAAAACACAAATTTATTTGTAATTAATATTTTTGACATTATTTTAAATTATAGCATCATATATATTCATTTGCCCTTACAATAGATCAAAATACTCCTATAAATCGATACTGCAAATAAGAAATATATAATATAAAAAAACATTATGTGATGTCAAAGTAGCCAATGTCATATACTAATCCTATAATAAGAAAACAAACTAAAGTCCAAATTTACTAAACATAAACTAATAATATAGTCCTAGCTTGCGAATCTCTACAAATAGAGATGTCAAAATACCCATTGTTATACATTAATCCTATAAATAAGAAATCAATATGAAAGTCTATTTTTCTAAGCATAAACTAATAATATAAAGCTCCTAGCTTTAGAAAATCTGTACGAGATGGTTCCTTCACTCTTCATGAGATTCAACTGCATACACACAAAAAGTTAAAAAAAAATAAAAAAAAATCAAATAAGACAAATATAAAAGGAGTCAGAACATATTACATTTATGTGGTATAAACAAATGAACAATTAAAGCATATTATTATACAATTCAAGCACATATCTTATGTTATATGAATGACAGGCCCTGCAGGCTGCAATGCAATAGCAAGCACCATCCAATGCAACAATACAACACCTATGAAGCCAAATCAAGGAATACAACTAAGGATACTAAGCACTAAAAAAGAGATTGTGAACCAAGTATCTTTGTCGGGGATAAAATAACGCTGCCTATGATACTGATATAATAAAATCACAGTTTCACAAATCAGCATTTGCTAGGCATTTGTATGATTTTCTTTGTTAACAATACAGGAAAATAAAGGTGGAGTGGTAACACTTATAGAGTGTTGAAATAAACAACCTAATTAAGTACTTATTCGTAAATTAACTTTTTGTGTTTACTCTTTTTTTCCTAATAATTAGAGAATTTTTATTGATAAAAGTGTTTGATGCAACATCAACGTAGACGGATTCTTCCTACTTTTTATCAGGTGTTGGACAATCAGACAATACAAAATAAAATTTACAATAAATCTCAAAATGTCAAAACTAAGCACACACCACCAGAATACCAACTATTGGACCTAACTCCTAACAAGACTTAAGCTGATACTGAAACTACTGACTAGAATAAAGAAAAAAGGCTAGCACCCCAACTAAACAAAATACATACATAAGTATTCCAGCACTTACACCAGACCCTTACGATGGTCCAAAAAGGAACCAGGAGAACTCTAATACATTAGCATCATCACCTCTATCATGAATTCACGGGAATAGGTACCTCACTCATGTATACCCAAAAAACAACCAATCATCAGAGTACCTATTCACAGGAATAGGTACTCTACTGCAAGCACCTCAGAGAATACCATCATCATATTAACTTCCAGAGTCCCAATCCTCCAAGTTAAATCAACTAGGAACAACTCTCGTTTACAAAATCAGCAACATGGCACACGAAACAGCAGTACTCCAGTCAATGACATAAACTTGCCATTAGATCCACAATCATCATTGTTTCAGTTTAGTGACAACAAACATTCTGCTATTTCCAGCCAAAACCATGTCATAAATGATCTGACACACCAGAGATACAAAACAGTTTCGCACCTTAGACACATATAAATTCTGAACAAGCAGAAGAACAGGTGAAGCTTATGAATCTGGTGACTATTGGTATGTTTAGTTAGGTGGCAACCGTTAGGTCACCTGACACTTTTAGCAATCCCTCGCCACTAGGAAAGACTCATAAATTAAAAACTTATGAGATAAGATAAGTCTAGATAAACTCTAAATAAGCTTTTTAAAAATATGGAAACACAACATTTCACGCTGGTCGATGTGTGTAGGTTGCTCAACAAAATATTTTGTCGCAGTCAATAGACAATTCTCAGGGCCAAGTCTGTTTGCAAAAGAGCATGGCACTATAATAGTAAGGGTCACTAACCATGTTAAACAGAATGCTACAATTCACTGGTTAAAATTTTTCTTTCTGAATCTTAATATCAGGCACGGAATCAAACAGCTTAGGACTTGTTGGTCTGATGCACATATTACTTGGGCGAGGCATTTTTTTCTATTTACAATTCAAGAATTTCCTAATTAAAATAAGGTCATAATTTCTGAAATCACACAACAAAGTCAAAACCAGTAAAAAAAAATTAAGGAAGAAAGTAGGTAGGTACCTTCAAACAGGAAGCATTTCCATTTCCGCCTGATTGACTGGCGGAGGTATGACTTCCGCTAAATGACACCATTCCTTACAAATGAAGAAGATTAGTAAAAATATTAGAGTCACAGGAATAGTGAAAATGTACAATACTATTCTAACGTCAAACATATTTCTATCTATTCAATTCTGAGAAGGAACGAATTTAATAATACTTTTTTATTTTTCTTATTTTCCATTTTCATCGGTTTCAATTAAGAGGAAGATGACCGAGTTTTTTTTGCCGGAAAAAGGAAATTAGTTAGGGTTATTAAGAAAAACACAATCATGTGTTGTGTTAGATCACATTTATTAATTTCTCTATTTTTTTATGGAATAATTTCTATAAAATTATTAAATAATATATACTTATATATTAAGGAGATACATGATTTAAGTTGACATTTTATCTTTGTCAAAAAAAATGTTGAATTTTTAACTTTTATTTAAACTATTTTTTGTATTATATTATTTACAATCAAATACGATAAAATAACATACAAGTACACACAATAGACTATAAAATAACATGCAAATACATACAATAGAAAAGTGAAAAAGAAAATTAATATTCTCCCCGTCCGTCATTATAAGCGTCCATTAGAAGAAAAAATAATTATCACGAAATATAAGTTCTCTATTTCCTAGATGCGCATGCACTTATTAGATTTAATTAATACAAAAAGTTGCAACATATATAGAGATCAAAAATATATTTAACCCTAACGATTAAGTTGAGGGCCATTTTATCCTCATTTTGGCCAATACTATGTATGCCCTTTTGGCAATATGTATATGAACGATGCTGAAGAATTCTTCTGTGTATCATCCTATATAAGGATGACCATTGTACATTACTCAATAATGAAATCATAAGTATTATTCAGTTAAAATGAAGAACTCTTTGTCAAGGTTCAATATGCCATCATACTTGCCGGCACCAGCCTCTTTTCAGGTCTGTCTGCATATGCCTTGGCATTTATGCATGTCAATAACTAGAGTGTAAAATATTATTATATCCTAAGTGTTATGTTTTCAACATATAGACTCTAAATAAACATGTAATTAAGGCCATGTAAATAAGAGAAAAAACATAATCGTTGCATATACATGCTGATTTTCTAATTCCTAGATGGGTGATATGTTTCCGGCTCTTGTGAAAAGAAAAAACATTATTTCTAGTATGGCGTGGTGGAAGAGAAAATAAAGGTTTTTCCCATTTTGGTATAAAATGTAAGGGAGATGAGACAACATAAAGCTATGTTGATGGAAACTGCTGGTTTTACTGTGAAGGAAGATTAGGATCTTACCTTAGTTCACTTTGCTTGTTCACCGCATGCCTTAGATGATAATAATAGCTTTACTCTCAAGCAACTCAATTTCTTGCATATAATAAAGCACAGTATTTTTTTTAACAACTTAAGCACAATATTTATTACCATAGAACAGCACCTTACACTCCAGCCAGTAGTTCTCAGCATTCACATGCAAATTACAATACAAGTACACCTTTCAAATACAGCTATTGCGGTCACTCTTCCTTCATAATTGGGCTTGTATTTGTGTCAAGGGTTTATCTATTGTATTCTTTTGTCTAGATCTTAATATTAACTGTTGTGTGTTCTTCCAGATACCTGGACTTGTAGATGTGGATTTTGTTGATGTAAAAGCTGAGAAGAAAGACTCTAGTAATGCTCGGAGTAGGTGTTTCCTCCGGTAAAAATTGAGCAGAAGAAGTAGCAGAACAGGCTACTTTGGCTCCTTTAATTGAATCATCTATTCAGTAGTGTATAACATTACTGGAGGGAAGAACATTATCCTGCAGGAAGTCAACAAGGTCTCTCAGGTATATGAAAATTTTATCAACCCTTGTTTAAGAAAAATCTAAAAAAGCAACCGATGATATATTTCGTTTGAAAACTACTCTTCGAAGGTTAGTTGATTTAGTATCAATGACTCCAAGCAGAGGGCTGTAGTATATTCTATTGTGTTGATATTCATTTTAGTTATGTTGTAAAATTGTTAATTATTCTTTCCATCTAATCAAGTATAGGCTAGCCTGTGAATACGGCGTCGCAAGGATTTTTTTCTTTTCTTTTGAGTTTGTGCTTCATATTACTCTATTATTGTGTTTATATTTTCCATTTTGCTTTTGTAAGACTATATCCAATTATTATAATTGGTTTTGTTTCTGCAATTTTTGGCGTTTCTCTTTATACATGTATTGTCTTTAATGTGAGTAATTTTTACAGGTTGTGACTAGTTTGGCTGATCCTTCTGCCGATATTATATTTGACGATTTGGAGGTGTTGCTGATCATTGTTACACCATGGAGATTACTGTTGACTATCATCGCTACAGGTTTTTCGCAGTCCTTTCAGAAGAAGCTGCTAACAGATCCAAGGGCTGCAAAGCTTCTTGACAAATTGGCCACTGGAAAAGAAAGCAAGACACTGCCTCCTCCCCCTCAAGTCCTCAAACTTACCTTACAAAGTTTAATCTAGAGCACCACCCCCACGAAATCTCTTTTTTTAGTTACATAGTTCTTTTTCCCTTTTCAATCTTTGTTTATGAAATGGATATATAAGTTTGAGCTTATTTTCAAGTGAGCAAGTGAATATATTTATCAAGTACTGAGTTAAAACCACAATATAGCTATTGGAGTGAGAATGAAACGCAAACTGCCACCATGATATCCTCTGAATAACCATCTCCTTGCTCACAATCAATTGACTAAAGAATGAAACGCAAACTGCTACGAATTACAAGCCACACAAAAATGCTACTTCTTGAAAAAATTTAAGCATGTACAATGCAAATCTAAGACCGGTCCCCTTCAGCTCCGGATTCAGCATGGAGGATCGGTGCTCATTATTCTCTTCTACTACTGCTTCAAAAACAGAAGCTGCATTCTGACGCCGCAGCAGTGTCCCCTGCAGAATGCAAAACACAACATGTCCACATCGACCTGAGAAAAACTCTTGTGGAAAGGAAGCATTAACATCTTCTAGATGTATCTAGATCTCTCATGTTCTAGGCCAATATGCCACCACAATATGGAACGAATCTGTCTTAAACTGACACTTTCTTTTTAAACGGAACACCATCGTATATTTGGTTGCTTATGTTATGCTTCCAATATTCCATCCCTAAGGAAAAAGTTCTTACCTTTGGCCTCTCCATGTGTGTTTTTGGGATATCCTACTGGTTACAAGGGATACAAATTGCTAGACCTCACATCTCACAAATACTTCATCTCTTGAGATGCCATACCCTACTACGTCAAGAATACTGTCAATGGTTTGAAAAATTCTCTTTCATCATAAAATGTTCTAGTTCTCAGCATGCTCAGCACACAATTCCCTATTCACTAAAGGGAAAGGAAGTCATTTGGTGGTGTTGCTAGTCTATATATGTTGACGACATCAACATAGACAGTCCTAATTCTGACCTCATCAAGCAAACACAACTGATGTTGGAAGCCAAATTCAAACTGGAAGTACTTGGTGATCTCAAATATTTCCTTGGCCTAGAGATGGCCAGGTCTAAGCAAGGTATTCACTTATGCCAACGCAAAAATACTATGAAATTGTTAACTCACAGGATTCCTCGCAGAAACTTGGTCCCATATCAGATTCAGCATAATGATACAAATGGCAAAGAAATGTCGGAGCCATCTCTTTATCGAAGACTCATTGGAAGGCTTATGTATCTCACAATTTCTAGACCGGATATAACCTTCATAGTCAACCGGCATAGCAAATTCATGGCTCATCCTAGGACCTCTCATTTACAAGCTGTCCACCATCTGTTAGAATACCTGAAAGGTACTCCCGGTCAAGGCATTCTTTTTCCAACTGCCCAATCTCTCAAAGTTAACGTCTATGTGCACACGGATTGGGGCAGCTGACAAGTTACCTCGATAATCCACAACCAGTTATTGCATGACTTCATGAGAGCTTGGAAATCCAAGAAGCAAGCTCCTGATGCTCTCTCCTCCGCAGAGGCTGAATACAGGGCCATTGCTGCCCTCACATCTGAGTTATTGTGACATAGACAATTACTCAGAGCTTTATATGTTATTGCTGATTCATGCATTGTATTTGTGATAGTGAAAGTGTCATCGAACTTGCAAATAACTCCTCTTTCCAAGAATGTTCCAAACATATCGACATCGATTGTCATTTTATCCGGAAATATGTTTGTTCTAGTTTCCTCAAACTTGTTCACAATCACATCAGCTCCAAACACCAACTAGCTGACCCATTGACAAAAGCACTACCTAAAATCCCTTTTCAGCATCTCATTTCAAAGTTGAGGATATTGAACATATACCTTCCAACTTGAGAGGGGATATTGAATATAACAAATTTGTTGCATTCATGTTATAACTGTTTTATATGGTTAGTTTAATTTCAGTTTCAGGTTCTCCTTGTCATATAAAAGAAACCTATAGACCTCTTGATGTTTTTTTATTGTATTGCGAAAATAATGAGATATATTTATCACTAAAATAAGAAACAAACAATGAAGTGATTGGACTCAAGTGGTTAATGAGCTCCACCAAAAAAACGAATCGCTTAGAAGAACTAAATTCAATTCCTGGGAGAAACAATTACTGGTCGGACTTTACTTACTTCGTGGCTAATTGGAGGGTTAACACAAAATTAAATAAGAAACAAACTAACAAATCCTAAAAATACTCTAACAAACATTCAAATTTAAATCTTAATGATATCTTTAAACATTTAATTTATACACATTGACAGTGTGAAACGTTTTTACACGTACATCTAATCAAATCACACTATGATGTCACCTTTTTAGGTTAGTTCCTAAAAATGATTTTATGGGATGCAAAAAAATTTACACCATGAGTGCATAGAAATTAATCTCTATCTATAATGATATCTTATTTTAAATCTAAACCTAAACCTAAAAAACGATATCTAGGCATAATATTCTCAACACTTCTTTGCAACCAAGTGATTACATGAAATGTATCAATCATGATTTTCTCTATGTGTTCCCAATTCATAGTATTGATAGAATGGAATGAACAACATACGAAACAACCTACCTGGATGATGTCTTCAAACTGGAACCATCTCGACCTCATTACCGGTCTCAGGCGCCACTGTCGCCGGTGAGGGTGAACGCCACCACTTGATGAAGATTTCGTAGCACATCCGGATTGTCAAGTAGATGAAATCTATAACCAAGGCAGTGATAATGGATAACATAAAAACCTGGAAGATTGTGCGAAAGTTATCTGACCAGGACGACATTGTTGGATTTCTGTTTGGAAAATGAATGAAGAATACTTGGTGACAAAGTAGTTTGTTTGTTTGTTTATAAAATAGAGTGAGTTTGATAAAAGAAAAGAGAAGTAAATGAATATACATTTTTCAGTCTTGGTTTTGAACTAGTTAGCCCCATCAATATTGATTTTAACTTTCCCAACTGGGGATTTATGTTGCAATTAGACGCCAATTTCCAATCTTGCCAATTTGTAGGAGCTCTTGTAACTAGTAAACTTTTCTACATACTCGGTGGTTTTATTCTCCCAAATCATGGAATTTCTTTGTTGCCATATGCTCCATAAAAACATTATAAAATAGATCACATTTCCTATGCACACTGAAAACAATTTGTTGTACCAAATGTGCCATATGCATGGCATTTTGTACGTCAACAAGTTTTGCTATTAATTTGAGAAATAAAAAAATACTAGGTGCCAAGAACTTTTAGGAGTAGAGCCACATCACGCACAAAAAGAATCCCATTGAATACTTTTTTCTTGTGTTCCCCATCATGACATAAAAAGAGAGAGAGAGATTTTAAAACTAATTTACAATTTTATCTTTATGATCTGACCTAATAACAATTTTTTTCTTCGTGATTAAAGGAAATAATACTTTAAATATATTTTTTGAGAACAGCAAATTAAATCTTTGGAACAAATAATAATAATATATCATGTGATGTTCAAAGTAACCAATGTCGTACATCAATCCTATACAAAAATCAATATTAAAATCAAACTTTTCTAAGCATAAACTAATAGGATAAAGTCCTAGCTTAATGAATCTCTAAGAGATGGCCCCTCACAATCTTCATGAGATTCAACTGCACACTCATAAAAAGTTCAAAAAAATAGAAGACATGCATAAAAGGGGTCAGTATACATCCATGAAAACATAGAATCAATTAAAGCATAGCATAATACAATATAGGCACACATCTCATGATTCTGCATACAAAACCTATTAAGTAAAACCAGAAATACAACTAAGGAATACTAAACACTAAAAGATATTGTCACCAGAGCAGCTAAATGGAATTATAATCCATTATGACTCACTTCTTGTTGGTGGCATCTCATGAAGATGTTTTTAGCTTATTTTAATGAAAAATGCAATTGGCAATAAGAAAAACAAGTATTTGTAGCTGAGTGGTATTTTCTTTAACTCACCTAAGGGTTTCTGTCAGATGAAAATAGTAGCAATAGTTTACATCAAACATGATTGATAAGGACTACATTGTGTAGCATTCAAGAAACGTTGCTATAATTTTACAGTCACAGTCAATCGACAATTCTCAGGGCCAACTCTCTATGCAAGAGAGGACGACACTGTAATAGTAAGGATCACTAACCATGTTAAACAAAATGAGTGTGAGAGAGTTGGGTTCTCCTCCTGCGACACAGCCTGCCAAATATGAAAGATCATTGAGGTCAAATATGCAAATCTATCTCGGACTCATTTGATGTCCCTAAAAAATCTACTGTAGAGAAGTCATAAGGGCTCTCAAAATGTCATACTCAACATCGCTCTTTCTATCAAAGATCGAGACATTACAACTCTCAATCAAACCGTCCACTGCCAACTGTGACTTTCCAGGACATTACAAAATATTGGTTCCAGTCACCATGTTGCTACAGATTTGAGCAATTTAAGTCTTCACTTTGACTATGAAGGTCTTGTTTGGATTATAGAATAACGGGACAAAGGATCATAAGAAACTAACTTAAAGCAAAAATAACCTAACTAAACAATTAACTAACTAACTAACTAAACTAATTACTTTAACAACTCATAACTACTCTAATTTTTCTTTATTCTATATCCTAACAGGTCTGGACTCTGTTACCATTGAAGACGGCTCCGGTTTAGTCAGAACACACTGGTTCCACTCACCTCTGTACCCCATATACTTATCTCGCTGTTAATAATGCTTTGTGTATCCAAAGCAAGCCATAACTTAATCTCAAATTTTGGCAGCAGAATATTGTGTGTTGAATTTTACCCATTTTCTTTTCTGAGAATGATCTCAAAACGGGGTGCAATGTTGATGCACGGTCCAAGTAATGGTGACCTCTATATCATTCAACCCTTAAATTCCTACTTTCGAATCGGTTTCCAAGCCTCACAAACCAATTGTTAAGATAAAAGTTACAATTACATAGAGCATTTCCTCACAATCCTTATATTTTTTCCAATTGTTAAGGTAAATGTGCACTCACATAGAGCATTTCCATTTTCACACATTTAAAATACACAAGTTCATATTCGGCCGAGTCAATTTTCTACAAACACCGTTCAAAACAAAAATCTACAAACAAAGGGGTTGTTTGTTTGCTAAATTGATTTGAACTAAATGTTAAAAAGAGTTGAAAGTCTACGATTCAAACTTGGGTGAAGAAGAAAAAAAAAATATTACGATTAATTCAAATAAAAAAATCCACAAACAAAATAAGAGTTCATCAAGCAAAAATACAAATTTATTTGTAACAAATATTTTTGACATTATTTTAAATTATAGCATCAAAGCTTCATTTGCACTTACAATAGATCAAAATAATGATACTCCTATAAACCAATACTACAATGAGAAATATGTAGTATAAAAAATATTGTGTTGTGTCAAAGTAACCAATGTCATATACTAATCCTATAAATAAGAAATCAAACTAAAGTCCAAATTTTCTAAACATAAGATAGTAATATAGTCCTAGCTTAGCGAATCTCTACAAATACAGATGTCAAAGTAGCCATTGTTATACATTAATCCTATATAAATAAGAAATCAATATGAAAGTCCGTCTTTTCTAAGCATAAACTAATAGTATAAAGCTCCTGGCTTGCGAATTTGTACCATATGGCTCCTCTCACTCTTCATGAGATTCAACTGCATAGACATAAAAAGTTCAAGAAAAAGATAAGACAGACATAAAAGGTGTCAGAACATATTACATGATGTGATACAAACGAACGAACGATTAAAGCATATTATTATACAATTTAAGCACATATCTTATATTATATGAGTCATGAATGGCACACCCTGCAATTCATTTGCTAGAGCATTTGTAAGATTTTCTTTGTTAACAAAAAGTACAGGAAAATAAATTTGAACGGGTGACACTTGGAGAGTGTTGAAATAAACAACTTAATTAAGTACTTGATCACAAATTAACTTTGTGCTCACTCCTTTTTTTTCCTGATAATTAGAGATATTTTATTAGTAGAAGCGTTGGATGTATAATCAACGCAAGCAGACTCTACCCACCTTCTGTTAAGGGTTGCAGTCTTGCAGACGACCTACTCTATCATGTGTTAGACAACCGGATAATCACAAAATACAGTTACTGCAGATCTCAATGTCAAAACTAAGCACACACCACCAGAAATCCAGAATACCAACTAATACTATTGGACCTAACTCCTAACAAGACTCAAGCTGATACTGAAACTAAGAATGAGACTAACTATCATAAAGAAACACAGGCTAGCACCCCATCTAAACAAAATACACACATAAGTATTCCACCACTTACACCAGACCCTTACGATAGTCCAAAAGGAACCAGAAGAACTCTGATACACTAGCATCACCTCCATCGTGAATTCAAAGGAATAGGTACCTCATTCATGTATATACTCCAAAAAACAACCACTCAATAACCGGATACCAATCAAATTTGCCTTCATGGTACCAATAACCTTTGTTACTCCTTGAAAGTAGTAACACAGACATACTTAAAAACCACCAAATAATCCAAGCATAAAGCTCTTGTTAAATATAATTCATACTACAATGAGCACTCTTCACTAGCACACCAATCACTCCAAGTATTTGCATTCAAACTACTACTAAACTGTGTCAACACTACTGGAAAATCAGAATATGTACTCTACTGCAAGCACCTCAGAGAATACTATCACCATATTAACTTCCAGAGTCCTGATCCTCGAAGGTATATCAACTAGGAACAGCCTGTTTACAAAATCAGCAACATGGCACAAAACACAGCAGTATTCCAGAGCAGAAAACTTTCAATGACATATAAACTCACCATTAGATCCACAATCATCATTGTTTCAGTTTAGTGACAACAAACATTCTGCTATTTCCAGCCAAAACCATGTCATAAATGATCTGACACACCAGAGATACAAAACAGTTTCTCACCTTTCATACAGATAAATTCTGATCAACCAGAAGAACAGGTGAAGCTATTGACAATTTGCAATCCCACACCACTAGGAAAGACTCAAACTAAAACCGTCTTAATGAGATATCATAAGTTATTTTATAAGTGTATTCTTTAGTTAATTTGGATACATATGTGATAAGATAAGTCTACATAAACTCTAAATAAGCTTTTTCAAAATATGGAAACACAACATTTCATGCTGGTCAACGTGTATAGGTGGTATTCAAGAATACAAGAAAATGTTGCTCAACACAACCTTTGGTCGCATGATAGACAATTCTCAGGGTCAACTCTATATGCAAGAGGGGATGACACTGTAATAGTAAAGTCACTAACCATGTTCAACACAATGCTACAATTCACTAGTGAAAATTTCATTTTCTTAATCTTAAGTGAGAAAATCATTGGCAGTGAAGTATTTTGACTGTGAATGTCAGGCATGAAATCAAACAGCATAGGACTTCCTACTATTACTTGGGAGCTAAGGGCCACAATGCATGGCGCCATTGTAACTTGGGACTCATCTATGTCCGAAATGTGACAAAGAAAATACAATAATTCTAGGCAAGTTTTTTACTATTTATAATTCAACCATTTCCTAATTAAAATAAGATCATAATTTCTCAAATCACACATCAAAGTCAAAACCAGATTATGCAGCTAATAAAAATCAGGAAGGACAACCGGCACCAAGTATCTTTGTCAAGGATAAAGATAATCATCCTTTCTCGCTCTTTCTATCAAATATTGGGACATTACAACTTCTTTTTTTTTTTAAACAGCAGGACATTACAACTCTCAATATCACTACTAGAAAAAGCAAAATTAGTGATGGAAATTAGTGATAAAAAAAATGAAATCCCTCATTAATCTTTTAAACCTATGACCTAGTGATACAAACATGAACATCGAAAAACGCCACTGATATGTCAACACAAGTAAAATAATGTAAGAAAATAAATCTGTGACAGAAAAAATTAAATCTCTCACAATTCTACTTATTTCACTCTTAAATCTTAATGATGTTTTATGTGTATCCAAAGCAAGCTATGATAAACTTTTAAACATATGACCTAGGGACACAAACATGTACACCAAAAAACGCCACTGACATGTCGCGCAAATAAAATAATGTGAGAAAATAAATGAATTTGATGACATCACACTCAATATCACTCTTTCTATCAAATATCGGGATATTACAACTCTCAATGTCACCAATGGAAAAGTAAAAATTAGCGATGAATATTTATGATTGAAAAAATCAAATCTCTCACTAATCTACTTATTTCACTCTTAAGCAAGCCATGACTTAAAACTTCTAAGCGTATGACCTAGGACACAAGTAATGATTTGAGAAGGATGATGATCTATGAAGTACGGACGCTTCTTAGATTAGGCGTGTCCGGTGTTGGACACGTATCATGTCTGACACCGACACGACACCGACACGTATAATTACAATAATTCTAAAAATTATTTGCTACCTGAATGGTGTCTTCTTCTTCCTTCGGCTGGCTTCAGACCGGAGGCATCTCTACCTCATTGACAGGCGGAGGTGGCACTTCCGCTAAATGACACAATTCCATGTAAATCAAGACGATCATTGAAAAAACTAGAGACACAGGAATAGTGTAAATAAACATTAGTATTATTTTAAAGTCAAACATTATTCGGATTTCTGTTCCACTGCTGATTCAAGTGCAAACCTTGGTTACCGAGTAGATTAGATTACACTAATTAATTAATTCCTCTAACAAAAATGGAGGGATAATTTTTCTAAAATTATTAGGGTTTATAGTGATTTATCCCTATAATATAGACCATTTTCGGATTTGGACCTTTATGGTAAATTTCACCCTTTGTAATTTCAGAAAATTTTAATTTACCCCTGTAATTTAAGCAAATTTCGATTTACCCCTGATAAAACACTATTAACCTTATTTATTATTATTATTATTTTCAAACATAACCTTCCCCTCAGCAACAAAAAATGAATGTACATAGAACATTTACTTTGATGCGAGTTTATGACAAGTTTGAATCTTCATGTCAATATAATTCTAAAAAAACAAAATTTAAAGTAACTTGGATATTTTTATATCGGAGACAAATACAAGAGTTAAAGATTAATTTGTCTTTGATATAAGAAAGTTAGAGACTATTTTGGTTTGAGATCAAAATTAACCTGCATGGAAATAGTGTAGGAAAATGAATGTTCCTCATTTTTTAACCATTGTCCCGGATACAGGTTAGCAAGATCCAATTTTCTTGGTCCTTGTCTCTTGACAAACTTTACATCATAGTTTGGATTATGGAACAATATATTCCTACAACTTAGGATGATAGCCCCAAATCTAGTTACATTATTCAAGTGTTTAATTTTTGGAGGAACATCAAAATTTCCACAAAACCTTCCAATTGATGTGTCGTTCATCATGCTTTTTTTTTTGTTTTGGTAATAGCATCTTTTTAGTGAATGTAACAGTTCTTGTTAAAAATAAATGGCCTCACCCCAAAAAAATGACCATTTTGTTTACATACTCGCCTCCTTCCCTCTCATTCACCTGATACGACCTCCCCTCCCGTCCCTTCACACAAAACAACTCACTTAACCTCCACTTAATCTCACATTCATAGTAGTCAGAAGAGAGTGCTATATGCGGTCACTAGTCTTAAACCACTTTCTATAAAATGGAAATGTTCATAAATGGAAAGTATCTTAACCCTTAGTTGTAAGCCAGTGCATGCCTACGACTAATATTATGTGAATTGCTAGAGTTGTGATCATCTTTATTTATATCAAATCAATAGTGCATTTTAAAACTCTCGTAAGCTTACGTTTTTGAAATAGTCCAATAGTTTTTTCTTTTTGAATTCCTAGACACCTTAGAGTTTGGTTGGGTATCGGTACCATCTGGATAAAATTTAGGTTTAATAGCAGTTTTAGTCCCCTAACTTTTTCAAAGTTGCGATTTTGGTCCTTTAAGAAAAAAACTACAAAACTGCCCTCTAAGTTTTGCACTTGTAGCAGTTTTGACCCCCAAGGTCAATTTTGACTCAGTCTACACTGACGTGACACCCTAAGAGAGGTGCCACGTTTTTTTTTTTTGCCTTGGGGGGCCAAAACTGCTACAGTTGCAAAATTTAGGGGGCGGTTTTGTAGTTTTTTCTTAGGGGGCCAAAATCGCAACTTCGTGAAAGTTAGAGGGTGAAAACTGCTATTAAGCCTAAAATTTATTTAAAATTGACTAGTTTAAAATAAATTAATCTTACCAAATACTACAGTTTTAATAAGCTAAGTTTTCAGCTTTTAAGTTAATTTGTCAACTATCAACTACTTTATAACTTTCGTAAAATAAAATAAAAACTACTTTATAACTATGTGATATCTATCTATTAGTATTATAATAATTTATTAAACCAGACCTCCAAACTGGTCTATTGGCACCTCATTATTTTTTGTGTCACCTAGTCAAATTTGTTCCACATCATTAAAAATAAGATGTCTCACCCTCAATAATCTTTCACCATTCCTACTTCTTATTATTCATTCATATATCCAGAACTCATTCCTCAAAACCAAATTTATCTTGAGTTACTGAACCCTCGGTAATGCTTCTAATTTTATTTTATTTTAATTTCTAAACCACTATCATAGTAACGGAAACGACCTTGGCCAGAGAAGAAGAAAACATACTAAAGGACCAAACTCTTTTAAAACTAACGATATATGCATAAACACGTAAGTTGTAGAATGATCAGGGACGTACCTACTACCTGCGAATTCACCTTTCACATTAGTTGGGAATGATCAGGAACACATAAGTTGTAGAATCAAGGTTAAATCATTTGGGATGGGTGCTTTAAAGCATGAATATTAATTAAGTGTCTCACTCTATGAGGTTCTTTGTGTAGTATAAACTATTCGTAAGAATTATCTCCGAATAATAATCAGCATATATGAGTTAAAGAGAGATCAATAAACTTATCTGTCCTCAAAATTGTGGTAATTTGAAGTCGGTAACGGCGAAGTAAACAAACACAAAATCATGAACTTACCTGCAAAATAGACACAAAATCATGAAATTACCTGTAAAATAGTAAACCATTATAAAACCAGACGTTACGAAGTTACTACCCGTTAAAGATTTATATGTCTCACGTTTCAGAATACAACATATTCTTTCCTAATATGAATCATATCACATCAAAGGTGACAGAACAAAATGAATCCAACAAACAGAGGAGATGCAACCCAAGAATAAAAATATTGAAAGAAAAGAAGTTGTTGTTTGCTTTTTTGTGGATCCATTTTTGTGTTGCACAAAGTAAGGTGCGCATAAGAGCCTTTGACTCAGCCAAGATAAAAAGACTCATGGTCATAGGAATAGGATGAGTATATAAGCCATCGAGAGATTTAAGGAATTTTAGTTAGCATAATGTGAGAATAACAAAAACTTGTGAAACCAATAATTTCAAATAGGTTTAACAAATCTAAAGTTATTTTATACAAAAATAATAATAATTAATGACTCATCAAAAGGTAGTGACACCTATTTAATAATAATGATAAAATAAATATTTCTCTATTAAAATATTCTTTCATATTTCTCATTTGAAGAAACAACAAATTTTGTACCAATAAAAAAAAAACAAATTAAACTTTTGAAATATTAATAAATTCGATGATACATAATTAATAGGATGAAGTATTAATAAACTGAGATTATGAGTTAACATTAATACAAACTTGCAATAAGAGTGATACATAATACTTATTTGGATTGAGTGGTTAAAAAGTTCACATTACCCTTTTTAATCATTAATAGATTCCCACATTAATAGATAAAAACCAACTGTCAAAATTAAGTTTACTATTAATCCATAAGAATTTATTTGCTTGAAAGTTATGAACTTGTATACTTGATAGCTGCGTAAGCCTATAAAAGACAATGACATCATGTACCCTATCAATTATAAATTATGGACAATAATGACCCTTTCATGTTACTAAAAGATCATGTAAAAATTGAGTGATGAGAGGGGGAGAGAGAGAGTACCGCGTTGGTCCACGGCACCGCCACGGGCCACCGCCGGAATTGAGGAGCATTGGGGGGGAGTGGGATTCCGGCAGGGTGCCATAAAGGGGTGGGGAAGATGGGGATTGGACTGAGGTGAGACCAAGACGTCGGAGAGCGCGGCGACAGGTTATTTTTGGTCAGGACTGGGTTCATGAAGGACAGCGGCTTCGGAATGGGGAGGGACTCAAACTCCGGCATGAGAGGGTTAGGTATTCATCGCGAGGGGACTGTTATGACGGGGACTTTGATACGAGTTCGGATTTTGCTGATTCAAGGACGGCTTGGAGGGACGACCGCGACGGTGGTTTTGGGATAGCAGCTGACGGTACCAGGCAGTCTGGAGGGGGGCGGCGCGGACTGGTGCGGTTTCCTCTGAGGCCTGGGTCTGTTATGCACGCGACAGGTCCACGCAGGCAGCAGCAGCGGGAGCATCTGTGCAGGAAGCCTGGGAGCGGTTCTGTTTGGACGGCGGCGGCAGGACCTGAACGGAACAACGAGGGTCTGCACAGGCGGCATCAGAGGGAGCATGTAGGTAGGCAGCTAGGGCGCGGTACTGATCGGAAAGCGGAGGTTCGGATACACCAGTTGCAGCAACCGAGGGAGGAGAATCTTGCTGGCAGCGACGTAGGATCCACCCTTAAACGGTACGTAACTTTCTATATTACACACTTCCCGCCACAAGCTTCGCTTTTCTTTTTGCGTAAGGGCTTCGAGGTATGCGGTATATTGGAGGATGTTTTCGTGGCTAACAATCGGAATAGGAATAGTGAAGTGTATAGGTTTGTCCGGTATGCGAAGGTGCGTGATGTCGGTAAACTACTGAAAGCTGTGAATAATGTATGCTTTGGTCAGTATTGTGTTCGCGCGGTGCTTGCCCGTTTCGATAGGAAGGGAGAGAGGAGGGGCGTTGAGATGAAGAGCGCAGCGGTTGAGGGCGAGAATAAGGAGGGAGGAGGAAGGAGGGATGGTGAAGATGACGGAGTAAGGGTGGGGTCGGTTACGGTTGGAGTAGGAGATAGGAAGGCGCAGGGAGAGGACGGTGATGGTGGCGAGACGGGGGATGCTCGATTAGGAGGGCCGGTGGTTAGACTTGCGACTACGAACAAATCGTCATTGCACACACGGTTGATACGGAAGTACAAATCTTGCGAGGTGGACTTCCAATAGGCAACACGAGGCTTGATTGGCACGGTTACTGATGGGACAGCCGTTCCGATTATTCAAAACAGAGTGGAGGACGCAGGATTTAAAGACATTGACATTATTCCTCTTGGAGCAGATAAGGTGTTTGTCCACTCGCTCTCGGGCGCCAACGTTGCGGAGGTTGTAAAGGAAGCGAGACCGTTCTTTGATTTGATTTTTTCAAGCG
>Ga0315914_1000270_pt1 | contig 57539 bp, 35 predicted proteins | sample MpolenodulesMG_FD_203920 | JGI IMG/M metagenome (GOLD analysis project Ga0315914, IMG submission 203920) | Medicago polymorpha root nodule microbial communities from Los Angeles, California, United States - elongated nodules | ecosystem: Host-associated > Plants > Roots > Nodule | place: USA...
AACAAAATAATGTTAAAACTATAGTTAATACGTGTTTGCATTTTTCTTCTTATAAAAATTGCTAGTTGAACAATACAATATTTTAACGTAAGATTGTAGATATAATAATAAATATGAAATGTCGCATCGCGTTAAATCTGTGAGTTTTTTCTTTTTCTTGCTTTCTTGTGTGCAAATTTTCTCTTTGTTGTTTTTCGGAGGTGGTATAAGTATTTAAACTTTGTTAAACAAGTCCAAAAAAAAAACATAATCAAATAAAAATGTGCAGAGCTGCGACACCTTAGAAATGCATAGAATCAATCTCTCAAAATGAACACTGCATTCGAATTTTACATATTTGCTAAACCACATACACATACCAAATTTATCTTAAAGAAAATTATGTGTTACTAATATAAAATATGACGACCCAAATGCCCATATAAAGTATAAACCACAGAACATGTACCCATTTAGCATTTCATGCAAACTATCCGCATTTAAGGACTGGACATATACCGAGAGTGAAATATCATGCAGCAAAGTAGTATTGAAGTTAGAGTGAGATACTCTTTCTTTTTTCAGTAGAAACGTACTAAGCAAGAGTAGTGTCATAAATATGCATCAATTGCAGGTCCCCTGTCACACTACAATAAATTTGTCTCCATCTCTGTGCAGACCAAGAAGGGGAACCTTCCCTCTGCCGACACTCATTCATTTCATTATACTTAAGACATTTTCACTTGAGTGTTCATAGTACTATTTTAAGCTGAACACATGTGTCATCTCATGTTAATGTTATGAGTCTCTTTGAAGAGTCAACCAAATAAAATAATGAAACAATTCCTAAAACCCTCCTGTTTTCCAGGATTATGCTAAGTGTGTCAGAGAAATGAAATGAAATGTGCATTCTTTGTACAACCAACAATTACACGTTGCCATGTTGGCCTACTAAAAATATTGTGAACTATTGCAGCTAATGCGGCCCAAATTTATAGCTAGCTAGCACTAAATATATTCCTACTTTTTCTTTTAAGATGCACCGAATATACTTTTGAATTGTACCAATATTTGCTTTTGAGTGGAATTGGACTAGTGAAATACTAATATTTGTATCACCACTTTGCAATAATTTTTAGGACAACTTCATCTTTCATTCATACTCATGTTATATTATCTCTATTGTTTTTGTCTCCAAAGAAGAGAGAAGAAATGATTGTTTTAAAAATAGTTGTACAAACAAATATCTTTCATCTATTTAATATATATGCAAGTGTTTGTCCATATTAAAACTGTATTAGAAACTTATATTGTGAGATTGTTGGATGTATTAACGTCTTTGGACAACCTCATATTTCAACTTGGTTTTTGGGAGTTAGATTCAAGAATCAAGAACCACTCCAATTTTTACCTTATTAATTTTTTACATTACCAAAATTTTAAAAAATATAAATAATGTGATATGTGATTGATTCAATTATTTAATATACTCTAAAACTATAGTGAAGATCGCAACTCTTGTCAATCCTAGCCAGCACATGTTGTCATTAAATCTAGATTTTTTGTTTCTTCGGCCACGGATGCTGACTGAACGATTGGGAAATGTGAACACTAAGTAGAAGGAAGTCAATACAGAGTCATATTTTTTAATTTAAATTTAGTTAGATATACGTTTATATATTTCGATGGAGTCAAGCATCAATTATAAACTTCTACTAATATTTGGAGGTCCTACTCCTAATAACGAGCAGAGTAGGTGAACGTAGTTACTCTATTTTATATGCCATAAATTGTTTGGTCCAAGGTTGCATGACCTATACAAACTCAACTTCCAGATCACCTAATCAAACATTCAACTCAATTTGACTCTTAGCTATATAAAATTTAGTTAGTTATGTGTTTTTTCCCACATATACTAAATAAAGGTTGATGATCAATCTGAATTGGATCAGTGAAAGATGTTAGTTTCCTACAATACAAATCAATAATGGAATTCTTATTGAAAGAGTTGTCACGTTTTGTGTTAAATAGTGTCTTAGATAAGATTAACTAAAGTGAAATAAACTTATCAAAGACACTATTTGTAGATAACTCATGTATTTTAGTTTGTTTCCGGTTAAGATAATAAGAGTAAAATTGAAAGGACAAAATTGATACACTCAAAAAATTAAAATTAGAGGAAATATCACTCAAATGTTACTTGAATAACTTATAAAAAAATGTTCCCCTTAAAAAAACTTATCAACAAAATTTATCAGCTCTTGAGAAAAAAAATTGTAACCAAATAACTCTATTTTAATTATATGAACTTATAAATTTCAAAATGTTTGATATAAGCTCGAAAATTAACCTTCTCTATAATTACGTACTTCTTCGTTGCCAATTTAACTTTTTAGGTTCGTTCAATTAATGATGCATGTAGTTCATATTATAAGCCACATACATCATCAATTGAATAAAATTAAAAAGTCAAATTTATTTATAATTGATAATGGAGATAGTATAAATATCCATGTATTGTTTATGTTAGTTCACTGCTTACTGGGATTAGGAGGATGGGACATTTGTTTTCCATATTTCCCGTTTTAGTATGTACGCCCTTCCGATCTAGAAAATAAATATGGTGTAGTAGCTACGAGTTATAACTTATTAGGACCATACTCAACGAAAATTGGTTGCATTGTCTACATCAATGAATTAAGACAGTTGATTTTCTGACTTTCAATACTTCCTAAAAATATAAGTAAAAGACTAAAATACCTCCAGCGGTAATTAACTACCGCTGACTTATAACTAAAAAACACGCCGGCAATTAACTGTCGTTGGATTTTTTGGTCATTTACTTGTGTTACTAAAACACAATGAATATCAAAAAAGCAATCTTCATGAATTAATTACATCCACATCTTGAAATAGTAAAATAGATGAAAAGAAAGCTACCTGGACTTGATTCAAGCCTGATTGGGGTCGATAGAGACTGAAAATTAAAGTAAAGCAAAGTCCAAGCAGCCATCAATCTCTTTTTCACATCATACTCCCCAAATATGATAATCTTGGTCTATAATACGACTACATAAAACAAGTTTTTAACGACCAATAATTGATTGGCCAAAGTGAAAAGGGACTTGAATCTCTTAAACATGTCGCTAGGAGTTAGATTTCTGACTCGTACGTATGTAAATAATTTAGCTATTATTTTTCGACAAATTTCCCATTTCTTGTATTCCACAAATTTTCCGACAGATAGTCACCTCTAAATCACAGTAGAAACTTCATATGGATGTCATGATAATTAAAATAACCTTATGTATTAAAAGTATCTTTATGACTTTCTTTACATAGATACCAACCAATAGTCAAATATGCGTTTTTATAACCGTATCAGGTAATTAATTTAGTAAGCATGCGGTAGTGATGACCATAGTCATATTTGATTTGTCATACATAGACTTGGACTACGATAAAAAAAAATAGCGGATATTGTTCACTAACAAAATATGAGCAAAGATAATTAAAAAAATCAAATGTATTTGGTATAAAATTAAGACCAAAATCATTTGGCATTTTATATCCTCTTTGCTTATATTTTGTTGCAGAGGGAGTAATTGATAAGTTGATTGATGTTGAAGAAAGTTATAGCGAATAATAGATAAGTTAGTTTATAGAGGATAGATTTAAAGATATATATTTGTAATATTTGGTAACATATATTTTTAACTCAAATAAGGATAAAATTGATAGAAGATAACATACAAGCTCAAATAAAAAAAATATAAACCCCTTGACAAAAAAAAAAGTTATAAACTCATGGAAAAAAAAAATTGCTACCACACATATTCATTATTATGAGCTTATAAGATTATAACATTTGTCAAATATCATGCATTTATAACATCTGTCAAATATGGTTATATCTATGTTATGGAAAATGACAGTTTGAAATAACATGTTGCGAAGAGTTGATGAGCTTCATCCGGACACAAGGTAGGTTTCCAGATTACTACCAAATTACTATAGACAACGTAATTCACATGGCATCGAAAATAGGCCTAACAATGATATAAATGCACATACACAACATGATCCAACTACTCCATGAAGGAGGAAGAAAAATACTAAAACTACGGAAAATAAAAATAAAAATAAAAAAAGAAGCTCAATATAACTATATAACTGCTTTTGAAAAAAGAAAAAGGAAAAATATTTGTGAGAAGGAATGAGCAAGAAAAGGAAACGAAGGTGTGTGGATTACATCACTTTGGAGTTTGAAGGCATCCAACGACCAACCTCGTGGTCATTCCATATTCACGCTTTCACACACACATGGGATGGCATGCATCAGAGACCAGACCAATTTTACTTTATTTATTGTTTATGTTTATTCACACTTAAGCTGAAACTGAATTCCTTCTGCTTCCATTCACTACTAAAGTATAGTACATTAGTACTATTTAATAAAGTTATATTCCCAATTAGGCTCTCATTTTACTCTTACATCACATAATATGCTCATTTGACCAAGACCGATAAAAAAGAGTGAAGTGAAGCACACATGCTATTCAGGAGAGAAGCTATTTTTTTAACAAGGCAAAGAAGCATCTATTCCTTGTAGGCACATGAACAACAAACTATGAGTTTCAATATCAACTCATAGATTATCTCACACTTTAATTAGATATGGCACGATATATGTTCATAATTAAAATAGAAATTGCATGCTGGTATTATTTTAATGAATTTTACGACCAATTTGTTTCCATACAAAGACGAACTTCTTCACATTGATTTTTTTATAACTAAATCACTGCATATAAAACTTAACATCTAATGACCAAATTAAGGCTACTATGTACAGTTCACCAACTTCATGGGAAAAATAGTGGAAAGATCAAAGATAACATATAGTACCTATCAAGACTATTCGTTATCTGACAGTTTCATTTTCAGAAGAATTGACAAAAAAAAAGGATCACAACACAAATAGAAAAAAATTACTGATATTAGAGATGTTGGGTACATCAATGAAAACTGAGTATTGTCTCAGTAAACCACCCTATACTATCCCAGCTATCAAAAACACCATCGTTACATTACATTTCCAAAGAAAGAAAGAACTTCTACACCACATAGAAGCTGTTAGCATCAAACTTGACTATGGTCAGTGGCAGACTCTTTAATATTACCACCACCAACACTGAACTTAGATAAGTTCCTAAGTAACAAAAGTTTAATGGTTCTACTATACCAAAGCTTCACCACCTTCCCACATTTATGGAAGGTAAACTAAAAATTTAACCTCCATTTTGCTCTATTCCGATTTGGAAAATCGAGCTCCAACTCCATTGTTGGATTCTGCATCGAGTATAAATATTCACTCAGGTCCGCATAACACCTGTGAATTTTTATGCTCTATTTACAGACTATATATAGAGGCATAAACAAACTTCGACATGTAAATAACCAACTGAACCCCTATCCTAAAATTAAAATCTAAACGTTAGTAGTCAAAATCTAGTGACTGCTATGAACAATTGCCTTGAATTGATCCTATTGTCATCATTAGATTTCCATCTTCCATATCATCTTATCAATGCTGCAATCGTGTGATTTCTCCAGTGCAACAACTTTGGTTCGATGTACTCCAAGTGAGTTCTTTCCTCTTTCATCTTGAGGAAGTTCACAAGCTTCACTGACAGAACCTGTCTTCAAATCAGCTGGAGGAATGAAGCAATCTAGCGAGAGACCTGGAATATTAAATGCAACCTCTTCAATTGTCCAGGCTTCTTCCATTTTTGTCTTGGTATGGCTCATGGCCATCTCTCCAAACCTGAAAAGAGTCACCACAGAATGCCCTGAGTGAGCAATCATGATCCCTTCCACAGGCCTGTAATCATCAAGGAATGAATTGGTCGTTGTTTCCCAATAAACCGCGTCGCCTCCATTGGATTGGATGCGGGTCAGATGAGAATCCTCAATGTGAACAAGAAGCCCAGTTTTCTGACTAAAGTATCCGAATAAGACATGTCTAATAATCTCAGCAGGACCCTCGCTCCGAGCCTTCAGAGTTTCCGGATCTGTACAGTGCTTAAGGATGAAGCAATCCTCACCATTGATATTCTTCTCTCCTATGCATCTGGCATCAGCAAACATGCTAGCAGTGGTTCTCGGGTCAAGGCCCTAAATAAATAAATATGACCACATCTAAGACGAGAGAAAAAAGGAAACAAATGACATATTTGTAGGAAAAAAACACCAGAACAAAGTTTACCTGAAGTGCACGGCGCAAAGGCCTCACGGGTCCCTTTGCGGTGTGAGCACCAAGCCAAGGAGTGTGCCTCCAAACAAGCTTTCCATTACAACCAGCATGAACCTTGCTTCCACCAACAGAAAGTTCAACATACCACATATCCGGATTCATCTGCCACAGCACAAATCCACCAGACTCTGCACACCTAGAAGCATTCCGATTCTTCACTACCCTAGTTGCAGTTTCAAATTCAGAAGCTACCATTCTAACCTTCCCCATTGCATACGCATTTCGTATAGAGTTCTGCAATTTCTGCCCCCCAGATGCCGCTATGTACTGCTGCAATATATACTGCGCAGACGATGTTTCCTGCAACAGTTCCACAAACAAAAACATCAGAAATTGAATAAAACCGCAGCATCTATTATACACCTTTTTTGTTTTTTCTCTCCATAAAATCGGATCAGATAAACACATAGCATTTTAATAGGACTATCTGCTACTAAATCACTAAAATAATTATCCAAAAGTTAATATGTATTAACATCAGTATGCTTGGGTTATACTATAACATAACTTGAGTTATAAAGTTAAAATAAGAAGCGTTTGATTCACTGTTCTAATATGTTTTTTTATCTCACAATAACCATAAATAAAATGATCCCAAAATATAAAAAAAACAATATAAAAAGGGTAGACATGATTTGAAGTCTTTCCATAATTAAACATACATAAATACATACATACAAACTAGAAAGTGAATCTTCAATAAAAATAGAATAAAAACACTAAAAAATGAAGAAAGAAACTCACGATTGGAGTGTCTTTGATACTAAGATGAGGAAGCGGGTCAGTGGAGCAAACATGAAAAGGAGCTAACGGAGCACCCATAACACCAAGCAGAAGTCTCAGATCAGACCTCTTATACGAAACAGAAGGAGCACGTGATAGCTGATCCTTCATCCAATTTCCTAAACCCGACCCGATTCGTTTTAGATCCCCGTTTTCTGAATCGGGTCCTTCAATTAACGGCGTTAGCGTCTCTCCTAACGGTCTTAAACCTCCGGATCTTGCAAGTGAAGAGTCTAGGTTGGGGTTTAGATTGTTTTTCTTTCTGGTGAATAGACCGGTCATAGGTGAACCGGTTCGGGAAGGGCTGGTGGACCGGGAGCGAGAAGGTGAGAGGCCGCGAACTACTTCTTCTTTGAGTGCAGAGAAGAAACCCTGTTTCCTTTCCATTATAGAAAATGAGAGAAAAAAATTGAGAAAGGGAAAGCGTTATTAGAGCGTTAAGAGAAGCTAAGTGTTGAAGTGAAAATGAAAATGAAGGGAAGGTTCATAGAGAGAGAGAGAGAGAGAGCGAAGAAGAGTAGAGAAAGTGTGTGTGAAATGTGGAAGGAGTAAAAGGAAGTGAGTGAGGTGTGTGGTGTGTGCGTTAGTGGGGAAACGGTTTAAGGAGAGAGAAAGAGAAAAAGGGAAAAAACGCGCAGACAGAGAAAGAAAGAGAATGGTATTTGCTGCTTTATGGGATTGGGAGGGGTGAAAAGGCGTCACGATATTTTTATTTGGAATTTCTTTTTTATGACTAATTAATTAATTAGATTGTCTGTCTCTTTGTTTTCTTTGACTTGACTTCATTATCTATTGGAGTAATTAATAATACTTATTGGTTTTAATAAAACTTACTCCTATGATAGAATAGTTTGTAATAATTGAAATTTCAGTTTTGTAAAATCTTTAGTTATTAGTCTTGACTTTTTGTGAGTATTAAAAAGGTTACCGTAAAAACCACAAACAATAAAAGAGACGATTTTTTTTAACAATTTGTTCAAATTTTCACCTTTTATTACTCCTTTTAGTCGCAAAATAATTAGCTTATGGAGTCGTTGACTTCGTTGCAAGAGTGTGGGCGTTATTTGATTTTGCATTTCGTTGTGGCTTCTTTTGATTTTTATTGAAAGATCAACGTCGATCATTATATATCTAATCAATGATTTTAGTATCAGCGTTACAGATTCAAGATTATGGGTATTTCGGTAACTTATATTTTATCATGTACTTCCTCAAGTCCTATTTACAAGAAACAATTGACTTTTTATATTCATTGGGTAATTGATGTATCCTGTCTAAAATATAGATCAAATACAACAATTATTCAATGAATCAAAAATGTCAAATATTTCTTGCAAATAGGACAAGAGAGAGTATATTTGTAGACATTTTGTCGTTGTATCTTAGATGTTGTGGTGCTATGAGTTTTGATCGCAGATCCACCATTTACATTTTTAATGATGCTGAACAAGTTTGAATAAATGAACATTGTTTTATTTTTGTAGCAGACAAATGTCATAATACATAATGACATCAATATTAAGAAGTTCATATCAAATCAAAACTACAATAGAATGTAGCAAAACTAATTATACTTGCATTTATCAACCGAACATGTAGTAATAACATCACCTTGTCATTGACATATCTTCAGTGGCGGATCTTCCTTGGGACCTGCAAGTGCCATGGTATCCCCTAAGGTTTCTATATATATGATATTAGCCATAATGTATCATTAACTTTTGCTTGTCTTAGTGGAAAAGCGCTTGGGAATTGTATCACAGGTCGCGGGTTCAACACCCCTTGATGTCTTATTTTTCATATTTCTACTGTATTTTTGATAAATTTTTTAAAAAAATATCAATGCCGGGACTCGAACCTACACCACTACACTGCAATCAAACAAAATTTACCACTATTTCAATTAATAACTTCAACAATTTCTTAGCACAGTTTAATATATATTTCGAAAATGTTTGGCATCCTCAAGAAAAAAACTCAAGATCCGCCACTGTATATCTTAGCTTTGACTTTTTGCGAGTGTTAAAAAAGGTTACCATAGAAAAAACAAACAATTAAAAGAGTCAATCTTCTCTAACAACTTGCTCAAGTTTCCACCTTCGTTACTCGTTCCGTGTCAAAATAATTAACTTATGGAGTTTTTCTTATACAAATGCAAAATGACATTTATTCATTCAAGTTGATAGAATACATAAGATACAATAACATGATCAACATCGCTAAAAACGTAAAGGATGAATATGTGAACAAACTCACAACACTCAAGTTAATAACATACAACGACAAAATGCCTAAATTAATATGATAAAATTTAAGTAATCAGAATACCCAAATCATCGATTGAATCTTTGATTAACTGATGTTGATCTTTCAATTAGAACCAAACAAACACCGCAAAGAGAGGTGAAATCAAACAACGTCGCACAAGACGACAAACAACACAATGTCGCACTCAGACGGCAAAATCACGAAAAACACAAAAGAAAAACTTAATATATGTAGAAATCATTTATTTAGATTGAAAGAAAGAGAAAAACAAGATGCGGATGGGTGATCCTGGGTCAAAAAATGTCCTAAAACCACCCTTCTTTGATAAATGAAAGATAAAAAGAACTTAGAGAGAATGTGGAGATTCTCTCACTAAAAAAACTTTATCCGCGAGTTCACAATTATTAACTTAGAGAGAATGTTGACTATTTTATACACGTCAATGTACAATTTTAATCCTTGATATATTTAATTATTTATAATTAAAAATACATATATTAGTTATTACTTTTTTTTTTAATACACACGACACATGTACTGACAAGAAGAAAAAACCCTAGAATTTGGGCCGTGTGCTCTTGCTCCTCCCGCACACCCTTCAGACCACAAATGTGGATGAGGTAACTAATAAAGTTTGCAAAGTGTGGTAAAATTTATCGTTGAGTTATCTGATAATTATAAGAAACACACAAAAATATTATTATTTTAAAAATTTCAATTAAGACAACGAGGATAACAATTGGACAAAACATGACACATATTAATCTATATGCACAAACGCTACTTAAATATCATTTTATAAAACATATAAGTTTGTGAGGAAAAGAATTGTTGTAACTCTAAGAAAAAATTATTACCAAACAACTCCAATTTGATCATATAAGCTTAGTTGAGCATATAAGCTTATACATAGTGAATCTTTCATTACAATGTAGAAGTTTTACCTTATGGCTAGACCAGCCATCAAAGTATCACGTATATGATCTTCTCAATAGCCCATTTAAGAACCGAGTATTATGAAGCCACTTTGAGTTATCTCACCTCAATAGGTCCCTGCGATTTTACTCTACCTCTTCTCACACCGTAAGTATCATTCTACAACCTCTCTAGGATTCTATGTATATTATGATGTCATAGCATGAAACTAGAAGAAAAAAAACCACATTTAAATCCCTCAAGATCCAACAGCTGAGTATTTCTAACTCTCAGGGTAAATATTACCCGGAGCCTATCCATGTCAATCCATTCGCAACATCATAGGTTGAATATCATCAAGTCTTAAAAATGTTCAAGTGTTTAACGTTTCTTTACCTCCTAAATTTATCTTTCAAACTAATCCTAATTTATACTTATGAAATTGAAAAAAGATATTTGTTAAACCAAGGGAATTTATAGAAGCATACTCCCTCCAGTCTCAAATGTAAGAAACAAAAAAAATAAAATTGGTGATCTCAAATATAAGAAAAAGTATTGTAAAATGAACCTATTAAATGCTACAATTTCAAGTTTACACTCATTAAACTCACTTTATCATTAATGTCTTTACTACTTCAAGAAAGGGTAAAATTAGAAAAATATCACTTTTTATAATGACTTAAATGTGGTCAATCTACTTTCTTAATATGTGTGCATTTTTTCTTCTTCTTACATTTGAGACCGGAGGGAGTAGTTTATACTATCTCCGTCCCATAATAACTGGGTCATTTGCATACAAAAAAAGTGTTTCAAAATAAGTGAGTTATTTCACTTTTCAATACAATATTAATTATTTTTTCCTTTATGATTCTTATTAATACTAATTTCACCACTCTCAATTCAATACATTTAATTTTGCATTTATGATAGTAAAAAATGTACCAATACTTAACTAGAGTATTTAAAACCATTTTTCTCTCTCATTCATTTATACATTTTTCTTAATATATGTGAAATGAGCAAATGACTCGGTTAATCCTAAAGGAAGGGAGGGAGTACTTTTTTAAAAAATAGAAGCATGTGTGTAAGAGGAAAACGATAAAATGGCAAGGTAAGCCATGCATTCATTACCTTTATTTCTTGAACCGTAGGCCATACTTGGTGGAAAGTGAATTGTTTTTGTCCAAGGAGGCTTAAGAAGCTACAAACGGGCAATACAATAGGCATATTTTTCTAGGAATTAGGAAGAGTAACGGTCTAGTCTGGCTTCTAAGCCTGCACTCCTCATTGGTGCCTGCGTTTTTCTTTTGTGTTCAACAGACCCTCCTATTCCCTCTCGATCATGCCACCCAAGGATAGCGATAAGCGTGCGTACTCCCTTCATCCCCATGTCACAATTTGTCCCCAAATATGTTGACTACTGCACCCTCCGATCACACTGTTATAAACAAAATTTTACATTTTAAATTCATTCAATTAATGATGTATATGGTTCTTATTATAACCCACATATAATATTTAATGAACGAATCTAAAATATTAATTTTTGCTTATAATAGTGACCGGAGGATGTACAGTAGTATAAATTATTGAGTGTATTTAAAAAAAAAAGTATTTGTTGAGTTTATTCTTAGCATTATTCATGTGACTTTAATTTCATTTACCAATAACCAAAAAGATTATTTAGTGTTTGTTTGAATTTGCCGTCCTGAAAAATTAAGTTTCATATAATTGATTTTGAAAGAATTGATGTTGATTAAATAATATTCCCTCCGTCCCAGTTTAACTGAGTCAGTTGATCATTTCACAGAGATTAAAAAAAAGTGTATAAATGAAAGAGAGAACAGTGGTTTTGAGTGTCTTTGTCTAAGTATTTGTGCATTCTTCTTTATCATAAATGTAAAGTAGAATATATTGAATTGAGAGTGATGAAAGTAATATTAATTAAAGTTATAATTGAAAAGAAAAAAAATTAATGTTGTATTGAAAAGTGAAATGAGTCAATATTCTTAAGACAATATTTTTCACAAATGACTCGGTTCTTATGGGACGAAGGGAGTAACAACCATTGTAATGGCGCCCCTACAGATAGACTCGTAAAGGGGAATGAAACAGTCATTCCAGTGTCATCTTTAATGTTATGAATAGGTTCTCCTATCAAATCTGTCTTCGATGGTGTCTTAAGAAATAATGCAGGTGTTTACCTCTCAAGATTTTCAGGCTATATCCATAATTCTTCTGACATTCTTCAAGCTGAGTTATTCACTATATACCAAGGTTTGTTGTTAGCTAAAACGATGGACATTGATGAGCTAGCTCGTTTGCTATTTTGACTCCTTACACGGTATAGACCTCATAAAAGGTCCATCTATGAAGTTTCATGTTCATGTTGTTTTGATTCAAGACATAAAAAGAATTGATCGAGCAAAACAATATATATGCCACACTTTTCGAGAAGGGAACCAGTGGGCAACTTTATGGCCAAACTTAGAGCTTTATCCGATATTGATCTCCTCTATGCAACTTTCGAGAAGGGAATCAGCCAACAATACTCTCTTTTCAACACTCACTCAAACTCCCCCTCTTTAATTGTGTGAAACATATGTGTGTCTCATCACTTTACGCGGATCCCATTTTTAAAGTATGGCATCCACGTTGATTCCATTTAATAAAATATGGAGTGTTTGAGTGAGTGTTGAAAATTGAGTGTTGTTAGCACTTCTCTTTGTTTTCTATGCAATTGAGCATCAATTTAACACGTTTTAACTTTATGTTTATGGGGTGCATCCCATTAACCAAACAAGCTTCCGCGCCTATAATACATACACCCTCTGATTACTATTATAAACAAAAATTTCATTTTAACATTCATTAAATAATTGATGTACCTAGTCTATATTATAAATCAAATATGTCAACTATTCAATGGACCTAAGTAAGAGATTTTGGTTTATAATTGTGATAGCTCTTTGCTTATCTCCGTGCTTTTTATTCCAATATGTTTCACTTTGCAACATGTTTACTTTTTGATAAAATCACTTTAGTATTTCCTTGAATCAATTTCATATTACGATTTCGTCTTTAATCTTATTTTCACAACATTTTTGTTCTTTTGATATTTTTTTATATGGATTTTCAAACACCAAATATAAAATTTGTATGAAAATACGAGTGAAGAACCATATATTTGAACCCTAAGAGCTCATGTTGATATAAAATAATAGATTTGGAACTTAAAAATACATATGTAGATTGATCAAAGGGGAAAAAAAGTATTTAAAAAAAGACAAAAAACGAAATCGTTATCTAAAATTAAGTTAAAAAACACAAGAACAATTTTGCTTTACTTTTTATTTTATTTTAAATTTTCTTTGTTTTTTAACCTTATATGAGCAAAGAGATTTGTTACAGTGATGAGAAATTTAAATTTAACATCTAAAATTTGTGTCTTTGTTTGGCGAAAAAAAAATAGTGGATTATTGAGAAGTTAGTTTATAGTGGATGAAACTATAATAGACAACTGATAAACCAAATTTTTTGTTGATAGCGAATAATATAGATGATTGAATTTGTAATATCAAGTAAAAATTGCAGCTGATAAATTATAAATATGAAATGACTTAAGATATCTATGTTTTTAATTATTGTTTACTTTTTTCAAAGAAGATTACAAGGGTAAAATTGACAGAAAAAATGTCAAGTTTTAAACTATAAGCTACCTTTTTTGTTGTTGTAAAGCTACTTAAATTAGATTATCATAAAACGTCATAAGCGAGTAAAAATAAACTATAAACTCATAAGAAAAATATTGTTTCCCAGACATATTTTTTTCCTAGTTATACGAGCTTCCAAGCTCAAAATTGTGTCTGGTCCAAAAAATCCGCGACGAGTTGATTCTAGGTGAACAAACTACTACTAAGAAAGAAACTAAAATCCGTTTAATTTAAACATGTATTTCAGGTTCAATCTTAGATAAGGGCATACACATTGAGCCATAGATGAAACATAAGAAAACAATTTATTTTGTTTTGTTGAAGTGTTTATTTAATCGAAAATGCTAAAAATACAACAAAGTTTTATTTCGCGAATGCATATCAAATACTCTTGATTGGCTGCTTATCACCCTCTGGCCCACGTTTTAGCCACAAAACCAATTGCAACCGCTAAGCTTCTTGAAATTTCAGGATAGGAATTTCGCTTTAAATAGCATCACTCTTATTTAATGCAAAGAACAATTCAAGGATGAGAGATTGCAGATTATTTGATTGACTTGTATTTGGTTTTAATGAAAATACAAAATAAAAGAATTAATAATCGATGATAATGACAAATTTTTAATAATCAGGACATTTTTTATCTATAAATTGTGACAGTTATTTAAACTATACATATATTAATCCATTCAATATAGTGTTGATCGTTGATCAAATAAATTTGAACTATGTAAGGAATTCAAGTTGGGATTTTGTTGTCTCCTTTTTTATTTATCAGCTAGAACTAGAATCTGAAATGCACTTTTTGATTTTAATTGCTGCTTAGTCCCTACTCTTCGGCAGTGGGGCCAGCTAGATTAATTAAATAAAAAGACTTTGATGTATTTCTTTTCGGGAGACTTAGATGTATTTTTATTCTCTTATGTAAGTATTAAAATAAAATTGATCACCCCATTTTAAAATGTTTTTGTCTTCCAATTCACTTTTTTTCCACTGTGTTTTATTTTGAGGTCAGTTTTACTGATGTAATATACTTATTAATGAAGTAGCAACACGAATATGATTATACTGAATATTCATGTTAACAAAAGAAATCTCGTAAAAGTTACTACGGTAGTAATGAATAAAATATACCTGTAAAAATACTCTAAATGGGATGTAGGTGAAAATTTCAGAAAAGTATGTGAAATTGGAGCCTAGAAATATGATTTTTAAGATAAAGGCGCCAAAACTTTATTCTTCAAGAAGGCAAGATCAAAAGTGTAATTAAATAAAAAAAAAAAAAAAAAAAAGTAGTAGTATATGATTTAAAATGTTTTTTTGAACAAATATATTAAAAATCATGTCACAATTTTGAGAAATCGTGACACAATTTTGGTTTTGATTTTGGAGGTTTGGTTTGCATTTTTTCATGGTGCGAAAGGAGAAAATCGTGGCATTATTTTGAGGATAAGTGCTAGTACAATATTGAGCACGAGCTCAAATCGTAGCACGATTCGGGAAAATTATGACACGATTTAGTCTGGGTCAGAACTCTATTTAAAACTTCATACTTCAATTTTTTTGGACAAGCTTCGAGAGAGAGAAACTTAGGAAATCAAATGAGAGAGCATTAGGTTGAGTGTCTTTGGTGGGAAGTTTTTGGGTTGAGAAACACTTCATAAACACATTGGGTAGTGATATCTCATCAGAGGAAGGATCAAAAAACTTTTTGTATTGTTTTCTCTTAGCATTCATTGTGGGCTAGAGTGACGTGGGTAGAAATTAGGGTTCAATCTTTGTGAGCTTGTAAGCTAATTTCTTGTAACTTCTTTGTATCACTCTCATCATATTGGATTAGAAAGTTGCTCTCTCCTCCATATGTATGATAAATTTGTCTGAACTGGATAAACAAATATTGGTGTGTGTTGTTTCCTCTCTTCTTCTATTAACTTTGTTGCTTTGGTTATGTTTGTGGTGTTGCTTCACACTTAGATCCAAGTATGTTTTTTGTTGTTGTTGTTGCTGCTGCTGCTTGAGATTGTTTTGCTCTTGATTGCTTATTCCTTTGCTGCACACATTTTAGTTTACTGGTGTGGTTTTATTGTTCTAGTACATAACATGCACCAAAGGTTTTGTTGTTGTTGCTCGAGTCCAACTAATCCTCATTTAAGAATATGTTTGGTTTCAATTTTGGAGGGTCAAAAGTGATTCTAGAGGCTTTGGAATTTTTATTTTTTTTTAAAGAGAATTGATTTGATAATGTTTCAATGATTTAAAAGAGAATTGATTTTGCACGAAAAATTGATTCCACTTGAAACTAAAATGTTTATCTTTTCCAATTGATTTCATCTTTAAATTTACTTTTACATAAATGCATCCAAATATGCATCATTTTATATTCAATTCACTTTTATACAAAATCAATTGGCTTAAATATGCACTTCGTCCCTGCAAATATAGTCCATTTGAATTTTCGTCCCTAAAGTTACTATTTTTTCCATTTTGCCATTGCAAATATTAATCATTTGAATTTTTATCCTAATCTCGTTTGATTACTGACGTGGCATGTCATTAGTGGATGAATCAGCAAATACCATGTAAATTGACCTTTTTGCCCTTATTATTTTTAGTGCAAAATTACCAACTTAGCCCTATCATCTTCCCTCATTCTCCTTCTCTTCTTCTTCTCCCCCATCCCTCTCCCTCTCCTTCCGTTTCACCACCACCCACCCACCCACTCCCATTTCCACCCCACTGTTCGATATTTTCTTCTTCCTTTCTTCATCATTGCGCTCTGTTTCTTTCAAATTTTCTTCATTCTTCGTAACAAGCCCAAAATCCTTCATTCATTCTTTCAACCCATATCTTATTTCCATCTCTATAACAACAAACTCAAAAGAAAAGTCAAATTACTAAATACTTTTATTATTTTTTCCCTAAACACATCCCTAATTAATACTACTAACTTCCCTTGAAATATGAAAAGTCAAATTTAATACAAACATAAACAAATGACAATTTAGTAATATTAACAAATAAAATAGGCACATTAATTGCACTAACATTTTTTCTTAAGAAATGTAAAAAAAGCAAAGAGGGTTTACATATAAGAACGGAGGGAATAATTACTCCAATTTTTTTTGAAAAGGTAATTACTACTGATTAGTGGGCCACACTATTGCTTTTTTCATATGCAGAATGCAGCAGACAAAATTGGTGTTCCTTATCGACAAAGGCTTCACTTACCATTAAACTTTTTCTTCCTGGTCTTCTATATTATATTTTTGTTGAGCAATCCTAACTTGTCTCTTAAAAGCGCTTGCTGGAAGCCCGGGATCTTCTTTATTTATGATATTTTCAATTTCTTCAAAATTTTAAAAATATGTAAAAAATAATTAATGATAACAAGATTTTTAATGATAAGACGCACAATCTATTTTTTAGATGTATCTATTTTTGTTTTGTTTTGAAGAATAGATATATCTATTTTTTTTTGACAGAAAGATATATATATATTTATATATTTTTTAAATGACATCTTTAATTTTTTTCTTTATAATTGTATAAGATCATTAGTCGCATGTTAAGAAATCTACAAGTAGCAATTATATATTATAAACAATAATTTTTAACCTTAAAAAATATAAAAAAAACAGAACTTTCAATAAAAAAAACTTATATCTTTAGTATATTAACACCTACACAAAAGACACATGTTAGCATTTCATAATTTTGTTTAAAAAACTATATCAAATTTATTAAATCCTGAGAAATCCTATTTATTATCGTTAATTTGTTATCATATTCTTGGACAACGTCGAATCAATTTGTTTTTAGGGATCGTGAGAAGTTTTCTGTTAACATTAAAAACTTAGATTCCTTCAAAAAAAAAATTAAAAACTTGGATAACCATCATTACAAATTTATCCTTAAAACCGTCAAAAAAAGTTGTCCTTAAAGTATACTACCATGAATTGTTATTTGATTTTAAAAACACAGTGACAATTATTTAAAAGATTTCATCTAATTAGTTTCTTTATTTATTAGTATTACTTTCAAAAGTAGGATATGAATAGAACGTTCACTTTACACTTACTTTTCCCCTTCTCATGAACTTGAGCTCTCGCACTGTCATTATCAATTAGGATGCTAGTTTACAATAAGTGATCTAAGTGAGTCCAGCTTGGACCCATAACATTAATCATGGCTTGATGAAATGATGGTAGTACAATTTGATTGACTTTGTAAGTACTCTTTCCATAATCTCCTCCAACCGCTGACTTGAATGATAACCCTTTGTATTTTATATTGAGTTATTGCATAAATTTTGAAAATATTTCTATAAGAATCTTTCATGCATTATTCTTTAATACTAGTATGAACACCCGTGTCAAGCACGAGCTAGAATTTCGTCTTGAGGGAGGAAATATTATGATGTATCATGTGTTAGTTAAAGCCAATCATTGGATAAAATAATGGAGGTTGAACAACAAATAAGTGGAAAAAAAACTCATACTTAAGCCTTAAAATTTTGGATGAAGATGTGATATCATTCTCAGTTGCGTCGTTGTTCTTTATCCATTGTGTCAATCCACATCAGTGTTAGCTCCCCTAAAAGGTCTAACGATTGTATAATATTTCGGTTCAACATTGTTAGGGGGTAGTTTTTGGTGATGGATCACGTATGCGGAGGTTGTGACACTTAATGGAGAGATGTTAATTAGTCAAGTGTGAGTAAAAATTTTACATTGTAGTTAAAAGTAGATGTTGAGGAACATATAAGCTAGGGAACCCATATATGTAACGTCTTACCACTTCATGTGAAGATGCGATATCAATTTCACTTGTAGGATTGACCTTAGCCTAAGGTGATGATACAATCCATTGTAGACTTCTACAAAAGACCAAATATTACGATAATTTGTTTTTGTTAGTTATTGAGTGTAATCTGCTGAACTTGCTACCTTAAATCTTAGTTATTGGATGTTATTCGTTTTTATGAAGAAAAAAATATTCAACCTTTATTACAATAAATTCTCTTAATTTTTGTTTTTTGTTACTATAATTTTCATACAATTTTTGTCTCACGGATAAAACATACACTCGTTGATTTCTTTCCTCATCATTTCTTTCATGTTCAAATTCCTTTTTCATCTTCTTTCTTTTTCTAATTTATTCTCGTTCTCTTTGCATGAAAGAAACAAACAAAAACACTCCTCTATGTAACCACCACCAAACCACATTTTTAACCATGTTGTGCCTCTGACCATATTTCGGTATCTCACCATATTACATGCATAGAGAGTCCTACACTTAAGGTAGAGATGTTAATGTGTCACATGTGAGTTAAAATTCTACAATAGATGCAATAGTGGAAGAAGATTCACCTCATTATATACTCCCTTACAACATGTAAGTGAGATGACTAATATACATACTGTCTTAAGATTTTGAATGAAGATGTGGTGTGAATCTCAATTGTGGGTTTCTTCTTGTAATAAATGTGATGATTCACCTCATTATATACTCCCTTATAACTCCGAACATTAAGATGACTAATATATCTAATATCTCTTTTTATTTTATGCGTAATGCTAAAGAGTGCCCTTAGGGCATTGGTTAAGAAGATACAAATAGAAATATTGTATTGGAAAATGGTGAAAATTGTAGATTTTGACTTTTTAAAGGTTAAAATATTGTTGAATTTCATGCAAACTTACTACTTTTGGTTTCCTTAACCATTGCCCTGAGGGCACCGGTTAGCAAGACCCTTATTTTATTTATATTGAATACAAATTTTCGGATGTCGTTTGCTTTCATTTAATTTTTATATCCAGCCTCTACATTTCAAATACTTTTACTTTTGGTTTTTAACGGGATTAGACAACGAAAAAATGCAGTTTTTTTATGCTGGGTTGACAAAGTACATGTTTATTTAACATTTTAAATCGATGTGGAGTTTTTTTGTTGAGTCTGTTTTTTGGTGACATAATTACTCGTAAACACACACTACTTTTTTCATTTATCATTTCTATCTTGTTCAAATTTCTTTTTCCTATTCTTTCTTTTTCTAATTTTCTTTATCCCTTTTCATAAGATATGAGAACACAAATCTCCCTCCATGAAACCATAATCAACCCACCTTTTTTACAATGGTGTGCCTCCGTCTAACCTCATTTTGCTATGTCGCCAGATCTTAAACGAAGAAAGTCTCACACTTAAGAGATATGTGTTAATGTGTTAATTTTTACTTAAAGTTTCATTAGATGCAAGAGTAGATATTAAGAAACATAATAATCAATTATAACTTTTTAAAGTTACAAAAAAAAAAAAAATGGTCCTAATAATTAACATATTCATCATCATAAAGGAAAACTGTAAAAATCCAAATAATATAATGATGAATATTAGTTAAATAACATTAAATAGTACAGTGGTTTGATATGAGAAATCGAATCAATTTTTGAAATTGAGAGTCACGTGTTCACCAATGACACCTTAAAAATGTATAATTAGCAATTAGATACTCAATTAAAAAAAGAAAATCAACTCCATAATCTACCATCATGTGAATAAAAACACACAATACAGTTTTTACGTGAGAACTGATGAAAAATGATTTGTCTATATATATGTAGGGGAAAAAATCATGTATTAATTTACAAATGAGTCGTGATCTTTCTTTTATTGGTTGATATAATCCACGAGTCTCACACTTAATGATAGATTCATTCTTTGATTCTGCACACTTGATCATATGTTAGTATTCCAATTGTTCTTTAATACTTTATTATCATCAAAACCCTAGAGGAATTGTATGAACCACTATTGTTCCAACAAATTAAATGTTGGATAAAACAGTAGAGGTTGAACAACAAATAAGTGAGAAAAAAACTCATCTTTAAGCCTTCAAATTTTGGAAGAAGATGTGGTATCATTCTCATTGGCGTGGTTGTTCTTTCTCCAATGTGTTGATCCACACCTATGTTGACATCCAAAAGCCTCAATGATGGTATCATGTCTCTGTTCAACATTGTGGGAGAGCAATTCTTGATGGTGGATCACAAACATAAATTATGGCACTTAACAAAGAGATGTTAATAAATCAAGTATAAGTAAAAATTTCAAATTATATGCAATTGTTGATGTGGAGCAACATATAAGTGAGGTTACCGATATATCCATTGCCTTAAGACTTCAACAGAAGATGTAATATCAATTTCACTTGGGTGGTTGGTCTTAGCCCAATGTGATCATACAACCCATTGTGACTTCAAATGAAGTCTCAATATTATGATGATTTGTTTTGTTAGTTTTTTGTGTCTTTTGTTTAATTTTTTTACCTTGAATGTTAATTTTTGGATATCATTCGCTTTCATGCAATTGTTTTTACTCGGCCTCTATTATTTTAAATTCCTTTACTTTTGATCTTTGGTGACATCTTACAAAGGAAAAACATAGATGTGTTCTATTGAGTTGACAAAATACATATTTATTGATGTGACATTTTTTAACTAGTTTAATATTTTGGTAGAATAATTACCCAGTAATCACCAATGGCTTCTACATACGTAATGTATCGAGGTTTTGGATGATGATGCAGTATTCAACTAACTTGTGTGGTCTCTCCTTACGTAATATGATTTTTGAACTCATTGTAGTATTCATCAGAACTCTGAAACTTATAATGAACTGTTTTGTTAGTTTTTGGATGTCATTTATTTAATTTTTATATTATATTTTAGTTTTTAGATGTCATTCTATTTATGTAATTTTTTTAATCAATCTCTATTATTTTAAATTCCATCATTTTTTATATTTGATGGAATTTAACTATAAAAAATGTTGATGTGTTGAATTTTGAGTTGACAAAATTCGTTTTTATTCGAAATATTTAAATATTGTTATATTTTTTAATTGAGTCTAATTTTTTAATTAATTATCCAAAAATCTCTAACACACCCATAAAATTATCATTATCCATTCAACTTTATAACCTCATCAACAATCTTTAAAAATAAAATAAAAAAATTCACCGACAAAATGATATAATCAAAGGAATTCAGTAATTATAAATGATTTAGGTCTTGTTAAAAAAACACCTACGACTTAATAAAAATCACATAAGAATTGCACACGATTTGTGGATCGTAGAATAGAAAAAGTGAGGGAATCTGCTAAAATTAATGGTTAATTAGTTACCTAATATGGTTAAATAGTTACTTTTCCGGATTGCTTACATGAATTGAAAAGTAATGCTTTTTTTAGGAAAACTAATGTATTTATTGGCGATTAAAAATAATAAAATTTGGCTAATTTGCACATTGTACGTTATACTGTTTTGACTAGTTTTCACTATAAATCAATCAGAATAAATGACAAATTTAAATATGTATCATACATGTGATTTAATATGTGTTGAAGCTTATTAAAAAGAATTATATGTGCTAATATGAATGAGTGCACGTGTATTAGTGATGTTTTTGTGTTAACTCAGTAATCTGGGTTTTTCATACAATATAATGAATTAAAGAAATTTAGCAATATAATGGGAAAAATGAAAACGCATAATAGAAACATATTAAATGAGGAGTCAAGCAAGGATCAATCACAATAAGTCATAATAATCTTGGTTTACAACCATTCCTTATTGTGTAAATCACATTTAATTATTAGATTCCTTTTATAACATTACCGTAATTTTTTTTTGGTAATATAGATGAAAATAGAAATTAAAAAGAATTGTACTATACAAATGTTGATTAAATTGGTAAAGAGATCGATCCATATGTCACGCAAGATGTGGTTTCTGATAAAAAGTTTAAGAGTTTAGTAATGGATCACTATATACAAATTATGGCATATCATAGAGAAGGAAGAAGAAATTGTGTACCTTGTATCTTTAGGTTCATGAACGATCACCATCAAGTTGTGAGAGGAATAACTACCCTCATTTCGTTTAGCGTTGGGTTTTCAGAGTAGTGTTCAGAATGATTAACCATCTGATGGGATGATGTTTAAATAGTTAAACGGCTGAGGGCAGGGACCTCTCATTGAGCTTAGCTAAATGGTCCAACCCAGTCCAACCCATCACAGTCCATTTAGAAAGAATATCCAATCACACATATTCATCAATTAATCAGTGTTTAACACAATAGACCATAATTTATAATATAATATTAACTTATAATAATTGATTATTATCAATCCATAATTGATTAATTAAATAATTAATCCAACTGTTTCAACTATACCGACGTTAAGATCTCTTTCATGGATGAACTATAAGGAATTTTGTAAGAGCTTTTTGAACTTTAATGCCTGTCATTGTGAGCATGAGATCCAACTCACCTAAACTTTTTCCTATAAAAATATTAAAAAAAATACTGGGTATGAAAATACGTATTAATACAATTATTCAATAGATCATGCAGATGATCGAAAAATGGATCCCAAACTACAATAAAAAAATGAATAAAAAAATGGAATCTTAAAAATAGAAATATGTGTTGGAAATGTGTGGATCTAAAATAATTTATCGAACAAAATGTATACCAAAAAAATACCTTGCCAGATTTTAACTTTGGGATATAAGCACAAGAACCACAATATTTTTAATCCCTCCAACAAAAACATCAAATGCGTTCATTTCCTCTGTATACAGACTAAACAATGTAACTTTGTATTTGAATATGCAAAAGAAAATGAAATTGATATTATTAGTAAATTTGTGTTAGAAACTAAAATGATAATGACATGACTCCAATTGGTATGATTAACCGGTCATAATCCAACACATTTTAGTCACAACTCGCAATATCCTTCTATAATGACATGAATAAAAAAAATTGATGAGTGAAGAAATGACTAAAACGATATTAGTATATATAGAAAAATATACCATAAAAAATGCAAATGTAATTTGTTAAAATTTGAATGCAAATGCAAAATTAGTGGGTTATGAAATAATTGTATTTTGCCTATGCTAGTGTACCTGAAAGATTCTGGAGTATGGTTAGTGAGATATGTGTTTTGCCTATTTAAATACAATTGACTATATTTAGTTTTCAAATTGGAAAAGAATCAAATGATTTTAATTGTATTGATGTTCAAATTAAATCATTAAAAAAATGTTTTTTTTGAAGTAATAAGAACGTGTTACTATGCTCTATAATGCAAATTTTCAAATGACCATTTTTAAGCAATTAATGATAGCAAGCTAGACATGGTGCCATGTGTACTATTGCTTTTAGATGTAAGCTTTTGTTATATAAAGATAAAGATTTATCTCATTAGGGAAGTGAGAGTTATTTTCTATAATATTTTGAATTAGAGTGGAAAAGAATGTACTTCCTCCGGTCTCAAATATAAGAAAATATTTTTTTTTCGGTTCATTGAATAATTAATGTATTTGTTTTACAATAACTAATGAACTCAAAAAATGATTTTTTTCTTATATTTGAGTCCGAAGGGAGTATATATTAACATAATAGGAGATAATTGTACTTAAGCACCTTTCAAAAGAGGAAAATGTAATTTACTCTTATAAATACTCACTAACTCAATATCTTCGTTCTTCGATCCAATCATGACTTTCCTTTCTTCCTCTCTCTTGTTACTTCTCTTAATTTATTTTGTTCTTCATGATTTTTCTGTAAAATTCCTTATATACAAAGGTCTTTTTCTCTTGTTACTTTTCTTAACATAAGAGGGGATAATTGTTTTTGGGAGTGTGAAGAAAGAGAAAAAATATAAAATATTCAGAGGTTATGATGAAAGAGATAGAGACATAAAGCGGCAACATGGAGAGTAGGAGATGGAAGTACAACTGAGGATCGATTTCCAAATAATAACTTAGAGAATTCTTTTAAAAAATTAACTTAGAGAATTGCTTATTCCAATTCAATCATATATCCAACTATTATAATTATTTTTCTTTTTTGGTGCCAATCCTTGAATTATAAGGGAAGAGACTCTTAGTCATCTGAAATTCGTTTTGAAGATAAATAAAATCTAATCAAACATTATTTTCACTAAAAGTTGTATTCAGATTCTTTCAAACCATTTATCCTAAAAGATGTTCATTAACCACATAACCTAATCACTTAGTTAATGCTATTGTTATTTTAGCTGAATATATGTTGAAGAATTGCACGTGAAATTGTGAATTCATACCTATATCCTTATTAAAGAATCTGATACACTCTAATTATTTTAGAGCTAAGAAAAAGGCATTCTTCGAGTGAGTGTCAACTACTAAAGAGTAAAGAGATGAAGAAAAGGGCACTCTTCGAGTGAGTGGAAACTCCTAGAGATGAAATAGATGAGAATTAGGGAAGGAAGTGAAACCTTGTTATTACTCATCATATCCGAATTAGTTCACTGTTACATCATATATAGACAATCTTGGCATAACCATTTGCATAATCTAAGGAAAGGGAAATAACGGAATCGTAAATTTAGGAAAGAAAATAAACTGAACCATAAAATTAGGAAAGGGATACAATTGAATGTAATCAAGTGCAACTCTACTCGCTTACAAATCCTTCATCCAATGAGGTCGTATCATTCCCCACTCCTTCAAACTCACCTTGTCCTCAAGGTGAAATAATGAAGAAAAAAAAGTAGGTAATTGCTCCCATTGCAATCTGCTTCTTCCAGTGAAGAAAAACGTGTTGATTTTGTTCTTCATATACTACCTCCACAATATCCCAAAACCAAGCTATCAACCATTCCATCTCATCATTGGCAATATGCTCCGGACGTGCCCCATTTCGAAATGCCAATTCAAGTGTCAAGGTTGAGATTGGAAATTCAAGAATAACACACACCGTTATGGACAAAATTGGATACCATGTCACGTCAATTTTCCAACCACACAATATAAAATAATAATCAGGAGGAAATAGTGGTGTATTTAAGTATTACTCTAAGTTTGATGTTATGGCATGAGCTTGTGGTGTTTCGCAAAAGAACATGATCAAGCTATGTAGTTTACCACTTGAATCACAATTAGTACTAGGAAAGCTCCTACAAGCTTGAACCAATGTTGAACAGATAGAATATAAATTGCATAGTTCATTACCATCACAAAATTCCTTGATACGTTCCCAAATAGTGTTGCCATAACCCAGAGTGTAGTAGTACTCGACCAATTTAGTTTTAAACATCCTTGTCAGAGTTGCTGCAATAGCTAAAAGATAACAACCCTTACTCACGTACTTAACAACTTTAGCTCTTATCTCTAAACCCATGAGACTATGAAATTTATAAAAAAATTCCACAGCAGATAATGAATTTAATATAATTAACATTTCGTTCAAGGAATAATACTTTGGTAGTAGGAAATTTGTCGCAAGATAAATTGTTTAGAATCTGAAGTAGACGTTGTAAATATCCAACAACAAAATGAAGTTTTAAATGTCTAATAACAAAATCAATCCACTTCCACTCTTCATCAGTTATCTCTATAAAGAAATCAATTAATGGTTCACACCTCATACCCACAATTGAAGCCCTCAAGCATTGCGCCATTATTGATCTTGGGCCAATAAATGAAACAATGTAGTTTTTCTGCAATTTCTCAATGATCTCATATTCACCCAATGGACCATGTAAAACTGGAAACACTATGTTCATAGGTACTGTCAGGTGCTTTGTCAAGTGTGTAGAAGTTTGGAAGTTTTGGCCAAGAATTTCATGTATGTTTGAATATACCTAAGTATAATAGCTACTCCCATGTAATTCATCTACAAATTCTCTCACTGAAGAAGCTGGAACCCCAGAGTTACTAATATAGGGCTTGACATATTTCAGCCAAACAGAAAAATAATCAACTCAAACTCCATCATTATGTCTAAAGAGAATTGGAGCTTTTGAATTTAGATGTTCAACTAGAAATTTACCATGAACATAAGTACTAGCACCAAGAAATATTCCAGATTTGTACTTGAGGGATAGTGGCAGAATTTGCTTATCATCCATCGTAGCACTTTGAAGACTTTGTGAAACAAAAAGAGAATTGTTAGAGCGCTTATGTTGAATCACCCAGTAAAAGATCATATATTCAGGTAGCTTAAGCAAAAATAAGCATGGGCTAGGATTATGGAACACCACAACCAGAACCAAAGTATCACCAAGATAACACAACCTATGCCAATTCTTTTTACATGCATTCCAACAAACATGTGTTACTTGAGAAAGAAAACGATGTAATTTCCTAGGCTCAAGAATTGATAAGGACAAATGGCCACTATTCTCATAGAACCATTTAGTAAGCAAATTAAAATCAAAATGCACATTAGCTTCTACATAATAATTATTATGGTAGAGATAAAGCATAACAACAACATAAGCTTCCTTGAATCTAGAAAAGTGTTTTGCATCTCCTGAAAGTAGGCAAACCTTTAGTGAAATAACACCAACTCCATTGTTAGCGTCGACAACCTTGTCTGACTGTGTTGGGGGCGGAATTGATTTCGACATTAGCTCGGCAGGGTAGTCAAGAATATTATGCTCAGTCACCAATGAAAACCCATTTATCCTTGTCGCCGATGTTTGAAAGGGGGAAACAGAAGTTAATAACGATGGAAAGCAATGTGAAACCTTGGAGGAAACATAATTTGAGTATGAGAAGTAATGTGAATATGAATCCCTAGATTTAGATGGTTCGATTGAATCCAGTCCAAGTTTATCCAATGGCACCGCAGTTGAGGTCGGTGACTTAAGTGGACCTGGATCATATGGAGCAGTGTCGAATATCGATACATCTGAACCTGACTGTAGTTGCTAGTAACCGCGAGAACATGCAACGTTGAGTGACACCTTCGTGGAATCAGAATCGAACAGTGGTAGTGGTGGGGGTGACTTTTGATATGGTGTTTCTGTTGAAAGTTGATTGGTCATATTTAACATATGTGAAGGCTGTTGTGTAGGGGTTCCGACAATAGAACCAAACAATGGTGGCGAATTCAGAGGTTTTGTTACATATGGGCATAGGATCGGAGAAGGTAAACTGATTTGTTCAACACATGGAAACAATTGTGATTTAGCTTCCTGCTCCACTTCCTTGTCCAACAACGTCAGCGTTGTAGGTATCTCCGTATGGTCCGCGGTAACGGGTAGCATTGTCGAAGTTGTGCAATCAGACTTGGACGTGACCACTTCATCTTCTGGGAGTGGCAAAACATCACGGAATTCAGGATGAAATTGCCATAGGAAGGCGATGGTGAACGATTCCCAATTTGAATTAGGGTTGCGGTGAGACCACCCTAGCCACCATGTGAGAGCAGAGCCTCTCATGGCTAAAACAGTTTCGATGAGCTTCCATGCATCTGATAATCCTCTAGAATTGAAGGATTTTTCAGAGCAAATAAGCCACCAATAAGCATCTTCGCTACCATCAAAAATCGAAATCATCGTCAACGGGTTTGGTGCAACGTGAAGGAGATCGACAATGAAAGCACCAATGATACACTCTAATTATTTTAGAGCTAAGAAAAAGGCACTCTTCGAGTGAGTGTCAACTGCTAAAGAGTAAAGAGATGAAGAAAAGGCACTCTTCAAGTGAGTGGAAACTCCTAGAGAGGAAATAGATGAGAATTAGGGAAGAAAGTGAAACCTTGTTATTATTCATCATATCCGAATTAGTTTAATGTTACATCTTATATAGCCAATCTTGGCATAACCACTTGCATAATCTAAGGAAAGGGAAATAAAGGAATCGGAAAATTAGGAAAGAAAATAAACTGAACCATAAAATTAGGAAAGGGAGATAATTGAATGTAATCAAGTGCAACTCTACTCGCTCACAAATCCTTCATCCAATGAGATCGTATCAGAATCCAAGCTGGCAAATAGGGGACTTGCAGGCACCGTGTGTTATAAGTTTCTCAAAGTATTTTCAAATGCTATAGTAGCTACTCATTATAATGCTAAATAGTTAATATCACTTGCGATATTGCGGACCTGGAGAAAATAGAGAAAATACAAGTAAAAAACTACAACATGTGTCACTAAAAAAAAGAGTTTTTCATAAAATAATGAATTTTTGTTTGGAATATTTATGTCAGCGTCTATGAATCATGACATGTGCTGATTCTGGTAAATTTCTAGGACCCAATTAACTAAGTGACTCAGCTATATAAATTTTCTTTTATAAAGAATAAATGGATTCTAGGGATTGTAGGCTGAGTTCGTAATTGCATTTGGAAAATCACTTAATAATGCATGTTTTTAAGCATGTGTGCAACATATTTTTTGTTAAGATAAATTTTTGGTAAGAGAATGGTGTCTCAGTCCAGGCCAAAAAAGACTTTTGAGCATCATATAAAGGAAATATGTGTGTAACTTCATCCCAATTCACAAATTGCGCATCATATCTTCTTTTATGATATAGAACATGTAGGAAATCGCAATCGAAATTTAACACAAATTTAAAAGCTTACAAGTTACATCTTTTTTTTTTTTTAGAGATACATCTTATACAGCCTTAGTTTTCCAGTTTTCCTCTTTTTTACTTTTTCAACAAATGCATATTGTCACTCTCTCCATTCTCCAAGTTGATGAGAATGAGATAGCTGCTATACATCCATCCAAAAAGAATTAATATTTTTGTCCATTTGTTGCTACAATGTTTCTCGTGTTTGACTAAAACAGCAAAATAAAAACATCCATGTTCTACTTCTACTTGGAGTATAGTTTATGAAGTGGTAATAAGCGTGGTGTCTTGTTTTTGGGTCCCAGGCCATATGCCACTTTCTTTGGTCTACCAAGCAACCTTACTCTTTACGCACACAAAGGCACGTGCAACACAGATTTGGGCTCATAAAGAAATATATCATGACATGGAGATATCAAAAATGAGCACTACGTAGTTAAACCGAGTCATCTTCTTGATTGGTGTGTGTGATCAGTGGTGGGCTCAGCTTTACAACTAATCTTAGAAGAAGATGAAGAACAGGGACAAGAGGAAAAATATATCTCTTTTAAAAAAGCGGGACGTGGTCAACTTTTTCTTCATTATTTTTTTTTTGTTACATATATGTTTTTAGTTTTATAATTTCATGTTTGTATAGCGGTCAAGTCTTATGTATGAAGAAAGTGAGGGACCAACATGGTTGGCTTTTTGAGAACATGGTTGGCTTTTTGAGTGACATAATATGATTTCAAAGTTGAAATTTGCTCTATACCCAAACGTTTTTGCTCATTCTCAAGTGAAATGACCAAAATACTCCTACGCATGTTAACTCACGTTAGTGCAAATGTCAACGTACGTTAACACACGATATGTGAGTTAACATGCGCTAGTGTTAATTGCAGCATAAGTTAACTCACGTTGTCATTTGCACTAGCGTGAGTTAACTCACGTTTATAGCATACAACAGTTCCTGCATTAAATGCAATCAGTTCCTGAACAGACTTTGAAAAAGTCTAGAATGACCCGTAATCACGCCACATTCATAGATTAACCGAATTACGTCAGTTTAACAATATTATCAAATAACACGACATAATCGATCCAAATTACACAAAATCATCGTTTTTCTCATAATCACATAATCACCAATAAACAATCCAAATTACACAAATTCGTCGGTAATGACCCACAATCACTAAAACACACTTAATGACACGTAAACGATCCAAATTACACCAATTTGTCAATAAATTTCTAAAATTACATAATCTCACATAAACGGTCAAAATGACCCAAATTTCATCGTTAAATTACATAAACACAAATTCATTAAAATTCAACAATACGGACACAAATTCGGAAAATATTACACTATTACACTTAAATAAATACTACACTTCAACGGATTGGACAAAAAGATACAAAGTGTTATTCTCAACCATTAACCTAAACATGTAATCAACGTCGCTATCATCTTTGAGAAGTTGTGGATAATACACGGTCTTCCAGAAGTCCTCTTCCTTATCCTCCCCCAAGTCCAGGCCTGACACATTTACTATCACATCACGCGTTCTATGATGTGAACCAATTTGGATAAAGAAGAAGTCAAGTTTTGCCTTCAACTCATCCAACTTGTCGGTGAGGTTTACAGTGAACCAAGCCCTCTTTTTCACATCTACATAACGAACTTCTAGTTTAACCGGATCTTCTGCATCTTCAGACATGTTTCACTTTACAAAAATATAATGAAAAACAAATATGAGAGAAATGAGATAAAATAAATAGTTGAATAATTAGTGACAAAGTAATGCGAGCAATAATTGGTGTGACATAACCGGCCACCAAAAAAACAATCCATTTCATATATTTATATAATATATGGTATTAGTTACATATTGGCCATAAATATCAAAATTACACATCTGGCCACCAAAAAATATGTCGGTGTGTAATACCACCAAAAAAATAGGACGAACACCGACCGACCCAGAAGTGTCATAACCTATCTAACTAGACTAGTGATAGTGCATAATATTCGTCTTCGTCTTCATCCATGACTTCGAAATCTTGCTTTGGTTTTTCCGGAGTTGGAGTGTCAAAAGTAATAGGATTGTGCTCATTTGTTGGTTTCTTTGGCGGCTTCGGCTCCTTAGACATGAGCTCATCGAAGGCGGCTTGTCTATCCATAAACTCAAAATGTCATTTCTCCGCCTCACCAATCTTGTGAGTCATCCACTCCTTACAAGGAGGTGGTAACGGACAATCTTATTTCAACAAAACATGAAGAAAGTGGTCGACAATTAAGCAAAGACACATTATGTTGGAATGCGGCTTAAGTGGTAGAGCACTCCGGATTGGGAAGTATGTCTCACATGCACTACCCATTTCAAGCAAAGTCAATAGAACTACGACTCTATTGTAGCAAGTAGCAATAATGTGACCCATATCCGGAGTGGTCAACCATTTCTCTATCGATGCAATACCACTTTTACTTTTTGGGGGTGTAAACCATCCAAGATAAGTTTATAACGCCTCTCGGTACTCTTGTGATTTTTCAACTCATTAATAAGTGCATGGCGAACCAAAACATGATCTTCCTCATTCAGTCCCATGTGCCTAGCTATGACCCAAAACCACAATTATCATCCTCTCTAACATTCACAATGTCTTCAATGTAAGGTCTCATGATATTTGGAATTTGTGAAATGTATGGTATTTGCAAATAAGGTTTTTTTTTTTTTGAAGTAGGAGTCGAAGCTTGGGAGCGGGAGCAAGTGCCAGGACGTGAACCTTTACTCTTTGGAACATTACTCTTGCCATGTGAGCATTGACTATCGGGATTATGAGAATCAATAGTCTCCCACCTAGAGGGGATTCGGCCTATGGACCTCGTTTTCGGTGTAGACTTCACCCTTTTAGGTGCTACCTTGGTGGCCACTTTTCTCGGAGGTGGCTTCAACATTGTGTCCTCCGGAAATCCTAGTTCACGCAACTTTTCTTTGATGAAGAGTTTCATCTTCTAAGGGGCCCTCTTGAGACGTTCTTGAATGGCGTTCCATTCCTCCATAATGGAAAAATTGGCATCAACCTCTTCTCCAATTACACTTAACCTTCGTCAATGAGGGTGTATTTCATCAAAAAGAATAGGCAATTTTTTCTTTCTCTTCTCGGCAAGAATACAAGCACAAGGCAACCCGAAAGTAGTCATTTGCACACAACCACAATCTTCTTTAGCAAAGCCGAATGTCCTAGAGCGTTGAAATTCTTCATCGAACAAACCCAAAGCGGCCTTAGAGACATACCCCTCCAACTTAGAGAATAATTTGTTTTTTTTGTATTTTTGTACCATGACGGTTATGCTCCTCCCAAAACTCCCTATCTCACCTAATTGGTTTTTCAACATTTTGTCAATTTCATCCGAACATGATGCCAAATCTCTCACACTACTCCTCAAATATCTTTTCAATTGTGCAAGAGCCGATTCAACAATGTCGGTGGTTCTACACCCTAGATGCAAGTATTTATTCATCCATGCCCTCACAAAATGCTTCTTAAGGGGCAAAACTGTTTCCTCAACATATTTAACAAACAATAGAAACGGCCTGCATACCTCATCTTTGAATGTCAACCATGCAATTACAAATGAATCCTCCGTAGGAGAGTTAACAACATCTCTCCATGCCCTCAATATTTTCTTAACAAGCTCACAATGCTTGGCATCATCCGCTTCCTTCGCATCTTTGCCAACAACTTTTGCTTTCGAATGCTTGGCATTGACTCTACAGTCCGTGATGCACCTAGATTTGACATTCTTCTCAATATGAAAATAGCAGAGTACATGGTATATTTTAGGGAGTACTTCGACAATGACAATCATCAAAGTGGGGGCCCTATCGGTGACAATCACCTTAGGCATGTTGCGTTTTGAACTCAAAAGACCAACCAACATCTCAAGTGCCAAAATGAAGTTATTCTCTTGTTCAAAGGAAAGAAAGGCAAACACAACCTAATACGTCATTTTTGTAGAGGTGACACCAACAATCTCAAACAACGGCATTCAGTAGGTATTGGTTTTGTAAGTGGAGTCCATGACCAAAACAGTTGGAAAAGTGTTTAGCATATCAATTGAATCCAGATGAACAAATAGTAAGTCTTCAAGAGTGGTTTCCTCGCTATTTGCTCTTGTGAAATAGACATATTGATGCTTCTCCAACTTTGAAATCAAGTATTGCAACTCCTTCTTGTCTTCTCTTTGCCCCTTGCGCCATCTAGTTCGCGCATTATACACTTGCTTGATGAGTGTCACACTTTCTTTGTTTTTTCCCTTCAAATCTGTGAGAATATTCCCAAGCGCCGCCAAGCTCTTTGTCATGTCGATAACTCTTTACTTCTCCTCCGCATTTAGCCAACCTGCAAGAAGGTGGCCGAATAACTTTGGCGTAGAGTCATGGTTGTGAATTCCACAAAGCATTGCGATCCACTAATCTTGTGTTTTTTTCTTCAAAGAAGCATTTCAACCTAAACGGACAATTACATTTCCTTGAGCCCGTGCCTTCAAGCTTCGGTTTCTTCCTCGTCTTAGGTGGCTTGTATTCACCAGTCTTTTCACATTGCATCGTCATGTATGGCGTTATTGTACTAGATTTATCTATAGAAATAGTAAATCTGACCCCAGACGCTTGTCGACAAACCCAACCAAGTAATTCTTCTCGATCTCTCCATCTTTCATTTGTTGTAAAAAATGACCTGATGTTTAATTCAATAACACGAACACCGGTAGGTACCAGTTTAGGTTTTTCTTCAAAGTTATCGGTAGGTACCAGTTTTGCTTGGTTGTGAAGAATGCGAGCTTGAAAAACAATTTTCACTTTAAAGTTGACATCTTTGGTTGGTTTGACAACGCCGGATGCTACGCCGTGGAACCTACGCCTACGCCGGAAGCTTCGCTTTTGACCGGTTTCGGTTCAACTCCATCCTCCGCCACATTTTCAACCATATCACTCAATGTTTATTCAATAAAAAAATAACAACGATAAAATAAATAAATAACTTGTGCTGCAAGCAAAGCAAGTAAAAAAAAGTGGCACAAAAATTCAAAATTTGGGCGTCACAGTAGCGTGAGTTAACTCACGCTAGTGTTAACCTTCCGCGGGAGTTAACTCACGCAACCCTTACAACTAGCGTGAGTTAACTCACGCTGAGCCCTATCACCTACTGGAAAAAATGACGTAACTAGCAGAAAAACCAGGAGAAAAGGAAGAGTTTTGACGATACATTACCTGTTCTTTGATGCTTGATGAGCGTAGAAATTTGCTTCCTGACGATTTGCAATGATTTGGAACGAAGATTTTGACCCAAAAATTCGCACCTTTTGGGTTTTTGAAGGTGGAGGGAAAGAAAAAATGGAGTTGTGTGGTTGCGTGCTGGGTTTTGATCGAAAATAGTACTTAGCGTGACTTAACTTCCGCTGCATGAGTTAACTCATGCTACGTAAGTTAAGTCATGTAAGGGTATTTTGGTTATTTCACTTGAGAATGAGCAAAACCTTTTGGGTAAAGAGCAGACTTCTTCAAAGTTTTAGGCTCGCATTCAATGATGGCTAGGGGAAATAAAATCATAGTTACTTGATATTTTGGCACCCACTGTTTTCTGTTAGCAAATAAAGCGGCAAATAATAAGATCTGAAGTTTAGCTCAGTTGGTATGGACAATGCATAATATATGTAAGGTTTGGGTTCGAACCCCGACCACCACACAAAAAAAACATTTGAAAACTCATAATAAAAATAAACGAGAAAATTAATTGAACTTTTTTTTGTTGAGCAAATAGAGTCGTTTAATTGCTTTAAATGATGTTGCTTAATTAAAATTACGTGACACACAGGTTGAACTGTTCCTATTTTTTTTTGTTTACAAAGCTAAACAAAAACAAGAAAAAAGCAAGAAAAAAAAAACAAAAACTAGGCCCTAGGGAAGAAGACTCCCGAGACGTCACTCCGAAGTAGCAATAGCAGGTCTTCAGGAGGAGCAGTGTGGATGACTAAATCAGTATTGGATGAAGCTCCTAACTTTGCCGTGAAATCAGCGCATTGACGTTTGTTTCCCGTGTTCTAAATATATTCCTGGGAATCCAAGGACAGGAATAAAGATTACGGTGTTTGTTACAATGGAACTTGAGTTATTCCTAAGAATTATTTATACCCGGGAAAGCTTTTTACCCCACGTTGCCTGGCTTTTTATTCCCGTCTAATAGGGATGGGAAACTCTTATTCCCTGGTAATGAAATCAGTTTGTGTAAAAATAGTGGGCTAACCCCACTAAATACACGATATCAACCGTACAAACAACACAACTGCTTTCTCTATCCCTATCATCTAATTGTCTTGTTTTCTATGATATTTATCTCGTCTAGTTCTTTCTTTAGGTTCTTGGCAATACCTTTACTTCCACTTGTCATTGTTTCTTGTGATAAAATGATATAAACACTGATGCTGCATGGTTTCAATTGTTGGTCAATTTCAAAAATCAGAACAATGATATCTTATTATACCAAATGAATTTGTATGTTTTGTCAAAGGGATATTTTATAAATTGTAATATCTATTTTTCAAATACATATAAAAAATAATATATATTGATTATTTTTAAAGCAAAAGATTCCTGAGAATCGATAATACTACCCAAACACTTTTTCAATAAATTTATTCCCTAGAAAGTTATGCCTGGGAAAAATATTCCTGGGATTATTTTTTTATATCGTGAAACAAACGCCAGTATGATGAACCGTGAAATTATTGGTAGCCAATATATCCTTAATGTTTTGAATGAGGACATCATATACATGATAGTGTGGAGTATCCCCCTTTATGAGATTAATAGAGAGGAGGGAATCTAGTAACAAGCCAAATCATCTATTCCCATATCAATAGCCATGTGCAAGCCGTGATAGATTGTTGTTAGTTCAGCCAACAAAATGTCTTCTGAGTGGGAGATCATACCTGAGAAAGCCGAGAAGAAAAGACCCCATTATTGCGGAAAATGCCGCCAAAACCAGTTCGAGTAGGAGTCCCATTGCAACTCCCATCAACATTCAGAATGGTCGTAATTAAAATCATATAAATGGTCCTTTTGTGTTAGTTCAGACAAAAACTGTGCCCAGGTTAGGATCACAATGGTTTGAGAAACTCTAATTTCACAGCACCTTTTTTCATTTGGAAGCTATTTCAGAAAATTACTACATCATTAACTCTTTTTTATATGACTACAGCATTGATTCTAATTCTATAAAAAAAAAACATTAATTTTAAGACTTTCTTTTCAATAATTTCTTTAATTAAAATTTATATAGGTTACACTCCTTTTCTGGAATTCATCATAATAATAAGAGGTGTACACACGACCCTGAGTTGACCGATATCATTTCCCAACCCAATCAAAATCAATCGTTACATAAAAATCCCATAATTTTGTTTTCAAATCGATCCAATCAAACTCAACCATTATCTTAACGAACATGTTAGTTTAGGTGACATATATTTTAAGGGAAATGTTAACTTGTGCCTTTAAGGCACAAGATAAAGATCTTAAAATAGAATTAAATAATAAATATTACATTGAAAAGATAAATTTGTAAGATTTTAAGTTTTAAAATGCACAATTTTCAAGGTTAAGTTTCTGCATTTAGTTTCTTTTTTTTGTGCCCTTAGAGCACAAGTTAACAAGACCCATATTTTAAATGACACTTTATTTATAAAAATTCTAACATCATAACAAAATTTTATACTTTAAAACTACAACACTTGAAATAAAGTGAAACAATTCAAGATTCAACAATTAAAAGTCTTCAACTACGTCCACACAAAACAATTCACAATTTTACAGGACTTACCTGAAATTCACTCGATTAAAAAAAGTGAATGTTGAAAAAAGAATATAAAAAAAGTGTGTTACCTTCATCTTCACTAGAAGAAATATTATTTTGTTTTTTTTTTAAAGAATGAATTTTTTTTTTTTGTTAAAAATAAATAAATAGAGAAACACTAATTAACATTTGCGACAAAAGAATATCAGAATGATATGTGCTTTGTGTTTATTTTTTGTATGTTTAAGATTTGTGTTTTTAGTGTTGGTGATTGTTCTATAGACTTCTCGTATTGCTTAACCTCTGAAATAATTTGATTGAAAGTTACACACCTATGCAATAAATGATCAGATTGTAACTCACAATAGATCTTGTGTAATCGACAGTTATAATTCGATAATCTTAAGGACCTTCGAGCAATGCGAGGGGTCTATAAATCAATCATCTTTACTACTTGACCTCATTTGTAGTCGGGCTTCATATTTCATTCGGGGAAATTTTACCCGATACGGAAACACATGTTCTTTTACCCTACAAATTTTCAAAAATTTCAATTTTACCCTTACATTAATTTTTTCACCCTCTCTTTCAACATTTCCATTCAGTATGAGTTCACCCCCACATGATATTCTTTTAGATATGTATTTCCAATTCATTCCTTCTATAATGTGTTTTCAAAATTTTACCTTCTCTCCATCGTTCCAATTTTATTTTATTTTTAAATTTTTAATTTTATCTTAAGAACCCTTTTTTGCCCAAAACATTCAATTTGTTTTTTCTTTCACAGTCATCAAATGGAATGTTATTGTTAATCGTTTTTCCATATGGTTGTGTTTGTTCTCTCAATCGTTTACCAGAATCATTGATTGAGGTTTTCTGGATATTCCAAGGTTTTGTGGGTTAACAGAATCATTCCGGCCTATTGTTGTGTTGGATTCATGTTGTGTTCTGGGTTATCATAATGGAATTATTTTTTAGATCATTGATTTATGGAATCGTTTCATGAATATCTTTGGTTCAACCACTTTGTTTTTTTTCTTTTAAATTCTTTATTTTTTTTCCTCAATTTTTTTAACACGAGAAAGCAGCCATACATTACTTTTTTTTTTCTTTCTGATTTTGTGATGTTATTGTTTTTTAATAAGAAAAAGCATGAAGGCTCACTCCTGATATTGCGATGGTTAATAAGAAATAACCTCAAGTAATAGTGTTCTTAGGAAATAATATAGTTACGTTACGCTAGTCGAATTGACAAACTTTCTTTTTTTAAATAAGAAAAAAAAGTTCACCGAAACACTGATGGTTTCCGATCGGATAAGATGTGTAGAGTTTTCCAGTATACTTTTTGGAAAAGTAAACATGAGTGTATCGGTAATGTTTATTGTTTGTTGTGCGTCCATTTTACTAGAAGAAGGTGGGGTGAGCGTTTGTTGTGTGTTTTCCTGAAAAAAGGTGGGGTGAAAAAGTAAAAGGGTGATTGAGTTTTAGTTTAAATAAAGGATGAATTTGGAACTTTGTGTTATATGTTAGGGTCAACGTATAAATGTAGCGGTGTGGGTATAACTTCCTTCATTCGGCTTAGACCATCCTAAATGGGCTCCATTTACAGGCCCAAGTATAGAACAAAGTGGAAAATTGATTTTTTTTCCTATTCAGTATTGCTCATCCCTACCTCAGACTTTCTAAAATAACCCAAACATGAGTTAATTCACGTTCGGTAGCACTAACGTGAGTTAAGTCACGTTGAGCCAACTCAAGTTAACTCAACTTGTGCTAATATGAGTTAACTTGAGTTGGTTTTAGGTAAGCTAACAAACCGTCAATTCTTGACAAACATGCTGTTTTTTTAAGCATCTAAATGTGTATTTCGTAAAATATGTTAGATTTTTTTTTTGAAAAAGCTAAATTAACCCACTCAAATTGACACCGGGGAGAATCGAACTTGAAGAACTCAAGGAGGAACATACCGCCAAATTCCAAATCAATACCATCAGACCAACCCAAGTGGGTTGCTAGGTTTATTTATTCATTCCCAATTCTTTATGTTCATTTTTTTATAAAAACCTTTGCTATATTTTTTAAAAACATTTACTCCCTCTATTTCAAAATGAATGTCGTTTAAGGTTTTAACACATATTAAGAAATGCATTAATTAAAAGAAAGAGATATGTTATTTTATCAAATTATCATAATCAACTATTGATTTGTTTTTCATTAAAGAAGAAATAATACTTTGAGAGTAGTGTATATAGTATTAATTGATGGGTACAATTGAAAAGAAAAAGTTATTATTGCATTGAAAACTGAAAAATTACATTCATTTTGAAACAATTTCTTATTTTAAATCGGAAGGAGTATTTGCTAAATTTTTAAAAAAGCATGATAAAAATAAGGAAAATGTTAAAGAGTGCCCTTAAAATATTGGTTAAGAGAGCATAAATAGAGATAATTTATTGAAAAATGTTGAATTCAACTTTTAAAAATTGTAATTTACAAGACCCTAAAAAAAAATCATAACTAGTAAAAAAAAAAACTTTAACCTTAATTAAAACAGAGAGTAGCATGAAGATGAAGAACCGAGTAAGACAAGAAGAAAAAACTGGAAAACCGAAAAAACAAATATAAAAAAAAAAAACTGTATGAATCTGAATACCTCAAAAAAGAAAAAAAAACCGTGAACCCGTGGTTTTCATTGTGACGCATATAACACTCTTCTTATCCCTCTCTGGTTTCGTTTTACCGATTTGGTTTGTTGCAACCGCTGATCAGAGCGTTATTTCAATCACTTTGTGCGAAGTTCGACCGCCATGGCCGTCGATATCTTAACCTTAGAAAACAGGTACATTTCATCAACTCAAATTATTCAAAATGCATTATCAATTATACTGCTTATTTAATATTCTTTCATATTTTCGTATTGATTTTGGTTTTATATTAGAACATGAATAGTGATTACTTTCACTTGTTCGCTCTTAATTTCAATAGAATTGAACGTTAATTGTTTGAATTGGTTACTTGATGATCACAATTCAACTAAATTATTTCAGAATTTCGATCCGCCGCGTGTGTAGTATGAGATGTTTCATTAAATTAATTGTGATCATAGTTGATAATTTCGTATTGTGGTTAATAAATAATAGTTTAACTTGTTGATTTATGTTTTTTTCTTTCTATTTTTGATTTTGTTCTAATTATTTAATATTGGTTTTGGTTCTAGGTATATTGATTCTTGCAGGAGACATGGTGTTTTGCCCCATGCTGCTATTTTATCAAGCTTTTTCAAGGTCTCATGTTTATTCCATTCTATTACATAATTTGCTGCTAAATTATCTCTGTTATTTTCAACTATATACTTTTGTAATCGTTAGTGTGTTAATAAGCGAGGACAAGAGATTCATACTTACATAAGCTACATTAGAGCCCGATTGTTAGAGCTTTTTTCATGAAAAAAATCACCATTTATAACAAAACAACCACTTTTTGAAGTTTTCATATGTTTGTTACAGATTTTCAAAAAAATGAGAATCTGAAAGGATTTTTTTTTTTTTTTTTTTAATTGTTTAAAATGAGAAACTGTTTTGAATAGCTTCTCCAGAAAGAAGTCGTTTTTGATAGCTGTTTATTCTCTAAATTGTTGAGTTTAAAAATCAATATTTTTTAATAATCCGTAACAAATAGGCCTGGTATTCAATCAATTTTTAATTATATTTCAAACTTTTTTATTTTTTTTTGTAATCTAGTTCTTCGTCTCTTGACTCTGCCCGTGCAGGGAGCATTGAATGTATTCTATTTTGTTATCTATCCTTTTCATGGATTAGAAGCTAAACCTTACCATCACTGTGCAGGCTGAGGTCAAAAAATCCCACCAAGAGCCGATTGTCCTGGATATTTTAATTGACGACCTTAAGGATATTGATTTTGCTCCACTCTTGGAGATATGCACGAGCCTTGACACTACTGAAATAGAAGCTGTGGATGTACACAATGAATCACCATGTGTATTAAGTGGAGAATACGTATTACCATTGATGCGTGCTGTTAAGCAAAAGCTTCGAATAGTTGAACTACATGATATGTCATTTGCAAAAGACTTTGTAAGGTATGTTATGATGCTTGCCATGTATTATCTTTGTAAAAATGAAGTATTTTTTTATTGTTTATTCACCTTTATAGTTTATTCCCACCTTTCGGTTAACTTGAGATGGTAACATGGAATTTCCATACCTTGGTTCAGAACAATCAACAAGCTGCATTTGGATATGTGCACAATGATTTTATATAAATGGGGATGTAACATTAATGTCTTGATACAGGCTTTTATGTCATTAAAGGTTTGTTTGATTTGCTTTCAAAGGGGGACTAGACATGACAAAAAAATTATTCCATGTTTGATTTTAGAAATGGTCATAGAACAAAACAAATATGATGCTGAGATATAGCATAAAACTTCAAATTTTGGTACTCAAGAAACCTTGGGACAATTTCTTTCCTAAGAACAACTATTTATAAGACAAAATACCCATTTCAACTTTCTAATCAACCACTATAAGTCTGTTTGGTTTGAGAAAACGCCTTCTGTTTTCACTTTCAATTGGAAAACTTGTTTTTTTTTTCTTTTCACCATGCTTCCTGTTTGTATAATAGTGAAAACAAGTTGTTGTCAAACCAAACTAACCATATGCTCTGTCCTCTCTCTCCTCGCTCCGTCTCTCTCTCTCTCTCACCCACTCACTCTTTACACACTCACACACTCATGTTAAAATATAGAATACTATTTATTACTGTATTAAGTTAATCACACACTATAATATGTTGTGAGAATTAAACAACACTATTTTGCATGTATTGTGTGTTTACCACCAAACATGTTATGTTAGGACAGTGTTAGTCTAATAACAGTATTATGTCTGTGCCGTGCCACGGTGTGTATCAAACGCATCCTAAGAATTACCTTTGGTTTTTACAGTAACCAATTAATATAATTACATGAGGTGCTTCATTCATGTAATTATACAATAAGTTGGTACAGTTGTTTCCTAAAAGTTTCAAGCATGAGCCATTTTTTCATTATTGGGAGAACATGCCTCAATGGCTTCACTTTCTGGAGTATTATGTTTTTCTTGCAACTGATATTTTCGTGACTAATTTTGGGTTTAATCACCAGAGATATCTCACAAAGAGGTTTGGCATGCCAAGTTCTGACAATAAGGTCTTGGCGTTTTCGGAAATTGAGCTTGATGGGGGAGTTCATGCATATGCACACACTTAATCTTGATTTCAGTTCTTTCCTTACCAGTTTCGAAGAAGACTGTTTTAATTGCATGCCCAATCTAACGTGTCTCTCAATGTGTGAAACAAGGATTTCAAATCTTTGGACAACTATTGCAGCTCTCTCTAAGCTTCCTTCTCTGGTTCAACTAAGGTTTCAATATTGGCAGTATTGTAATGATACGGGAACATCTTTTACCTCATCCAGTGGGAAGTCAGATGCCACTGATGATTTTAGTCAGCTTGATAGATTTCCTTTTATTGGTGAATCCCACATTGATACAAGGGAACTAACAGATCTTAACATTAGCGTCGAGCATCCACTTAGAAATGTTTATTCCTTTGATGAAGTTATGAGTTATGACGTTCAAAGCATGGTTGAGGACTCATCAGATGATAGTGAAATTGATTTGACAAATCATCATCATAGAAACTGGTTGTCAGATGTTTTTCCTAGGTGGGGTTTACAAATGCCTCTTAAGAGCGAGGTAGCCAATCTACTTTTTGCTTTGAAAATATATTTCCTTCGTAGTGGTCTCTATATCAAAACAATAATGGCAACTCTTTGTCACTCTTTTGTTGAGATTTTCATAATGTTTGTCTACTTTATTATAATTAATTTACTATTAACCACTAAAACATAATAATTTGGATTTTAAAATATACACGAACATTGTAAGTATAACTTCTATGGTCATGGCGTCAGTTTGCTCTTGCGATTGTCTTATAAAATGCTATTAAGTTATTGCAATGATTATAATTTAACGCTAATATACTGGTGGTCAAATTAATGACTTTATGGTTTTCTACTTTGCTTTTACGGTCATATTGTATTTTGGAACTTTAGTTTAGACTTTCTTTGTGTTAGATTTTAATATGCATGCTATAAGAAAAACATTGAAATGCTTGTTATTGAATTGCATAAAAGTGATTCAGGTTATTGTACTATTTCTTACGTCTGTATTATCCTAGCCATAACTTCAAAATCCATTTTTATCTTTAACTTCAACTGTTTACGTTACAGAATGAAGTAGAGTCATCGAGCAGTTCCTTTACAGGGAATGGTGTTGATGTTTCTACAAAGTATATGCCTTGTCACGCATCACCAATATGTCAGCAAAAACATTACAGAGACTTCATGATAGCTTCATTACCGAATCTGAAAAGTTTAGATAATCTGCCTATCAGAAATATTGACAAGGAAAGTGCTGCTGGAATATTTTCTCAAAACTTTGAATATCTTCCATACAGATGGAAGAGCAGAGAGAGTGTTTTAAGTATCTTACACAAGCGAGAAACAAAATCAGGCCGCATTAAGGTGCAATCTTCTAAGTGTCGCCCATCACATCCTTCTGGAACGTCTCAACATTTTTATACTAGGTCTCTTTCTGCTGCTAAACTGGGGTCTTCAACTTGGCCTTCCTTACACCCCCTTTCTGTATCAGGATTTGAATTAGATAAGGGCTTTCGTCCAAGGCAGTTTGAGTATCACCCATCTGACTCCAGCTTGTTGGTCTTTGGAACTTTAGATGGCGAAGTAGTTGTCATTAATCATGAGAGTGAACGCATTGTGAGTTATATCCCATCACTCGGCGCAATGAATAGTGTCTTGGGTCTCTGTTGGCTCAAGAAATATCCTTCTAAGGTATGTTGCATGAGAAGTCATTGATAGAGATTGTATCTACCATGGATGTTAGTTTATATGAGAATACTAACAGGTACTGGCTACATACATATATATTGTAAATTATTGAAGTGATTCTTCTATAATGCCACTGCCACATCAATGAACATAATTTGTTGTTTCTCATACCTGATCAGATAGTCTTGTTGAGTCTTAAGTAGTTTTAATGAGATATGTCACTTTTTGATTTCCTGCAAGAAAGCTAAATTTCTAGTATATCCCTGTAGACTACAATTATGTTCCCTAAATATAGGACCTTGTAGACTAAATCACGAAACTAGACAATTGGTATTGTTTTTACAAGTTTACAGTTTAAGAGAGAAGTTTTTTTATCTCCGTATTTATTGCTGGATACAGAAAAAGTGATAAAACTATTAGGAGTATGTTTGTAAATAAATAATTAAAAAGAGGTCCTATACAATGGGACAGAGAAATTTCTCTAGAGGATTCTATAATTAGGGATGGGGTAGATTATTTATCTAAGGAATGCATTCATTCAGTGAAGTAATCCATTCTGTTTAGTTAGATTTAGAGCATTTGTTCCTTCAGTGGTTTTTGTATCAATAGCGTTTTCTGATGTTTTTTATCGTAACGTATGTCAGCTTATAGCAGGTTCAGATAATGGCTCCTTGAAATTGTATGACATCAACCATATACCAAGAAAAATTACTGGATTATATGGGAACTCTGGTTGTGTTACCTTTGACGAATTTGACCAGTTGACATCTGTTCATGTTAACGCTACGGATGAACTATTTCTTGCAAGTGGTTACTCAAGAAATGTTGCTTTGTATGAAATCAACAGTGGAAAGCGCTTACAAGTTTTCACGGATATGCATCGCGGGCATATTAATGTAGTCAAGTTTGCAAATCATTCCCCGTCAATTTTCGCTACTTCATCATTTGATCAGGATGTCAAGATGTGGGACTTGAGACAGAAACCAACACAGCCTTGCTTCACTGCTTCTAGCTCTAAAGGAAATGTCATGGTCTGTTTTTCTCCAGATGACCAATATATTCTAGCATCGGCAGTTGATAATGAGGTATTTTACTTTGTAGTGTGGTTTGTTTCTGCTCACTGCATGCAAAGTGCAATTGCTGAAATAGGCTATGCACTATATTTGCTATTGATTGCCTACATACTTTTTGCCTGCATGCAAAGTGCAGGAAAAATCTGCTAAAGCTTCAAAGCAGTGTCAATTGAAGTTTTGTTTTATATGCACTATATCTTAGAAAACATTGTTGGTGTCCCGACTATCTTTGTCATTTTTGACAGGTTAGACAATTTCTGGCTGTTGATGGTAGGCTTCACTTAGTTTTTGATATAGCTCCAACTGAAAGTTCTCAAAATTACACTCGGTCTTATTACATGAATGGAAGGGACTACATTATAAGTGGAAGTTGTGATGAACACATTGTCCGTATTTGCTGTGCTCAAACAGGGAGACGCCTGAGAGATATTTCCCTGGAGGTATGTCAATTATCTAATTTACTCAACTGGCAACCATCTCTAATTAATATAATACATAATGGAAGAGACTATAGAGAGAGAGAGGGAGGGGGGAACAATTGATGCCAGCATAGGAAGAGGAACAATTGATGCTTTGACTATTATGCTTTTATTCATTGCTCCATTGTATTGAGATTACTTGTTTACTTCTATGCAGGGTAAAAGCTTAGGAAGTTCCATGTTTGTTCAATCTTTGAGAGGTGATCCTTTCAGGGTAAGTTCTGTTTGGCATATCCCAGCCTTTGGTAAAAAGAGAAGGCAATCCTAGTTAGCAAGCTTATTGAGAAGATGCACAATTTGGGGATTTGAACGGTTAAATATCATTCACTATTCATATCGGACATAAATATTTTTCTCGTCCATTTCTTGTTAATTCTGCTTACTTGGGTTGGCGGTTGGCACTTGGCTGTTTCTGTGTTTTCCTTGTTAAATTCTGACATTTTTTTGATTGGATGTCTTTCTCTCTTTTCTTTGGAAATGCTTTATGAAAGACAAGAAAAAAACTTCTTATATTTTTATCTTTTGGAGCAAATTTGTTCGGCATAATGAACTTCAGTTTTTTTTTCTTTCATTATTTTATTAATTCGGATTTAATCCCACAGCTTTTCTTTAACCCGAGTTCTCTGTTTCTTTCAAATGATGTTGTATACAGGATTTCAATATGAGTGTGTTAGGAGCCTACACACGGCCTGGCTCCAAGTCTGAAATTGTCAAGGTTTGTACCTTCTTATATATGCCTTAATCTATAACATGAGAATCTTAATGATGTCTTAATTGCTCTCAGTTTTCTTTTACCTCTCTGGATTGAGAGTGGAAAATGAAGAAAAATGAGGAAGTGGGATCCAATATTTGCCAAACCTTAAAAACTAGGAAGAAAATGGAGAAAACACCACTCACATTCATAGAGAAAGAAAAGGCCTCATCATGAATTTATCTTACCAAGTTTCATTTTCCAGAACTAAATATTATATAGTCTTGTTGCTTTTTCCTTTTTGATATGTAATAAAAATTTGTTGTAAACCACTTGGGTTGTCCTGATGGTATTGACCTTGGAGCGTGCTCCTCACAAGGTCTCAGGTGCGATTCTCTCCGGTGCCAATTTCGGTGGACTAGTTTGACTTAAAAAAAAAATGTTGTATGATTGAAAGGATTTTGTAAGATTTTTTTCATTTCAATTTGCTATTTTTAAATTTTTTCCTGTATAATTAAGATAAAAAAGCATGAATAGGGATGAAATAATAATACAATGATTAAGATTTCCTACATTCATTTACTTTCTTTAATTAGTAAAATGTTACTGTATTGTTTTCCTGATTCACTTTTCACTCTGATTCCGTTCAAGCAGGAAAATAAAAGTTGTGTTCTGATCTATAATACTCTGATTCTTACTTTGCTTAGCGGGATAATACGATTTTTAAAATTTTGTTTTATTTTTGCAGATCAACTTACTAGCATGCAATGGCCATGCCAAGGACGACTCTGATGACCATCCTGTATGCCCATCAAACATTATGGGAGCTTGATATACGACTTTGTATGTATTATATGGTGATTTTGAATTGGTTTTTACTAAAATAACAATTATAACTTTAGTTAATTAGTGTGGTGAGCTGAAATTACCCACATGTAAGTAAATCAGCGAATGTTAAGTTATAGTGATCAGGAATCGAAGTTTGTAAAAACTAATTTCCTATTGTAATATGAAGAAACTGAGCATTTGCTCGTGTGAGCCAAGGCCATTACTTTTCCCATCCTTTAAGTTTATCACGTGTCCTATTCAGATTTTAAAATCCGAAATGTTTTAACGTGTTTTGGAGGTTTTTATAAGGTGTTTATGTCGTTCGAATTATATCATATAATCCAAACTGCATAGTGCGTGCGAGAAATCAATAGAGTGGAAAAGGGAGTCAAAACATTAAGCTTTGGTGGGATAAAACAGAGCTAAATTGACCATTCTTATCAGAAAAAAAAATAGTTTTCTCAAACTAATGAAACTTTTTTTTTTTTTATAAGGGATGCATTTGATATTTTAGAGACAATAAAATCAGCAAGGTCTAATTGAAATTAGAGCAAGGCTCCAACACATAAATTGTTATCATCTTAGAAACTCAAACCTAAGACTTTGAGAGGAGCATACTCTTAAGCTCCAAGCCTTCACCATCAGAGTAACTTATGAGGTTTTGAACAAATTTATAGTTAATACTATGTTATACAAATAGCTTACAAATTAGGGGTTATTGTAATGTAAATCATTTTTTTTTTTAGCTTATTGACTACTGACTCCATAGTATCAGTATGCATATTTTTTGGAGCATTAGACAGTGACTGTTCCTACCACTGGTAACTTGAATAGTCAGCAGGTCAACTCTGCAGCTTTACTACTGTTGTTAATACTTACTCGTTCTTTTATATCTGATTTTAATCTCTCTCTCTCTTCCTATTTTACTTCATCCCTATATCACATCACCCTTTTTATTTTTTGTCTCTTTCTCTCTTAAAATGTATACACACATACTTGTGTTCACCAAACATTTTCCTATAAAAGAGAGCAAAGGCAACAAAGAGAATGGGACAAAATGATAGGAATGCGCTAGAAGGATTCGTGGGTTGAGATGAGAGCCAGAACTGAAACCATTGCATGCTGTCTCGATGTCTCGTCCTTAATCCTACAACACACCGACTCCACCTATTTTCTATTGTATCACACATTAAATTCGACTGATCCTTCTGCTTTTTCATATTATTTTATTTTCACCAACTTTTTAAGACAATTCCCAAGTTGGCACCATCTTTAAAGATTCATCAATATAAATACACTGCTCCTACTTGCTAGTGCTATCACAAACTCTTGAGTGTTGAGATACAAACAATATTAAGAAAACCAAAATGAAGCCTCTCTTCACCATGTTGCTTTTCTGTTCCCTTCTTCTATGCTCCTCTTTCTTGGAGCTAGCCGTTGCTTATGAGGATTCCTGTAAGATTTTCTTCACCTATTATGAAATGAGAGGATTCATTTTAATTTGTCTATTTTAATTTTTTTTGGTGAGTGTACTTGCTGAATTTACATTTCCACTTTTAATAATGGCAGCCAATTGTAGCAGCAAGTGTTCAGACAGATGCTCTAAAGCAGGGGTTCAAGATAGGTGTGTGAAGTACTGTGAAATATGCTGCAATGAATGCAAATGTGTTCCTTCTGGGACTTATGGGAACAAGCATGAATGTCCTTGCTACAGAGACAAGGTTAACAATAAGGGAAAGCCCAAATGCCCTTGATGTCAATTACTAACAAAGACCAAAGCGAGTGCCCTTGTGTGTTTACTGTTTGTTTTAGGAGTTCACCAAGATGGTTAGTGCTACCTGTGTAAGGTGTTAGCGATTTCTCAGTAGTATGTTGGATTCATCTTGTTACTTCAGTTTTCCAATGTTTGTCAGGTGTTAGATATGAAAATAGTTAATAAGTTTTACATTTTGAGTTGGGCACACAACCATTTTAGACCAATAAATGTGTCAATATGTAGAAATTGCAAACACGTTGTAGCACTTCTTTTGTTATTAATTTTATGGATTAAGTTGATAAAACTAATATAAAGAATTTAAAAGAAAGATATTGAGAATTAAATTGACTGTAAAATATATTTATAAACCAAAATGATTCATAAAAAAGAAATTTGTTCATGTGTTTCTTTTTTTGAAATTTCATTAATCAGAATTTGTTAAATATAATTTGGTATTTCAACCAATATCTGAAAACTAGCTAATAATGTTGTTTCTTTTACTAACGTACGAGCTGCCTCATTTGCTTGTCTCCGCACAAACTCAACACTAAAGTTTACATAAAATTGCGTGATGAGAGCTTTACAATTATCAATTATGACCCCGAATTCAATGACATCAAAGTTGGGTGACGAAAATTGAGCCACTACTCACTTTGAATCAAGCTCAAAATCAACAGGTATGAGTTGAAGCTCATGGACCCAATTTGACGACACAAAAGGCTTAAAGCTTCTCCTATGTGTACCTCATAGTCTGGGTTGAACCATTCAGTTTTGACCAATACGAATGTACCTGTTTCATCTCTAATTCCTGTTTCATCTCTAATAAACATACAAATGCCAAGTCTGTTATTCTGGTTAGAGAAAGCTGCATTTGTACCTCCCAACATATGGCTTGACCCAATTTGTTGTTCCTGTTTGCAGTGCTTGCTAGCTGATTTGTTGACTTACTTTCCGTGCTCTTTGCCACTCAAAGAGCATAGATCTTGCTCTTTCAAACACAAAGGATTGAGCATCAACCGTCTCATTCCATATCCTATTGTTTAGTTGCTTCCGGATACTCCATAGTACACAAGAGAAAAGTGATGCCTCTTTACTTCATAGAATCAGCAAAAGATGAAAAACAAAATGTGGGGCAGCTTGCTCTTGAGTAATGGTGTGTGTTGTGTTATCAATAGCTGAGTGAAAGCTGCACATACTCAATATATTACAACTATGGAGAATGTTGACCAATGCCCCAAGGTAATGGTTAAGCAGCTGAGTGAAGTTTTTATGCTAACATTTTATATTTCCAAGACAAAATTTCTATTTATAGATTCATTAACCATTGCCCTGAGGGCATTGATTAGCAAGACCCTACAACTATTATGGCATTTTAAAAATAAGTGTAAGCTATCCTCATCATTGGAATCACAAATAGCACAATTCGAGGGACAATTCACCCCTTTATCTCGCAATCTCATATGCGTTGGAAGGCAATTTCTACAAACTCGCCATATAAAGTTTGTGACCTTTGGTGGAACATTAAGTCTACATATCGAATTCCACACACCATCAACTCTAAAATGATTTATATCAAGCAAATCCTGCATATACAATTGATAGGCACTATAAATCGAGTACACGCCATTATTTTCTTTCGTCCACACAAGATTGTCCTCGCCTCCTCGGTCACAAAATGATACATAGACGTATTCATTATGTTTACATTGGAGGCAGTTTCATAATAAAAATCGAACTAATGAATGGGACATTCCAAGATTTATACTCATGAATCATACGATCTGCTACTTTTAGTTCAGCTAGGGAAAACATACTTTCATGGTGTGGAATAATATGGTGTCCACCAAAAATCCAATTATTACTCAAAATTGGGATAGATTTACCATCACCTACACTCCACCGACTTCCAGCTTTTAAGGTGAATTTTGATTTATAAATGCTTCTTCAAACAAAACTAGGATTATGTTCCAAATTTGAATCGAGAAAATTACACCTCAGATAGTATCTAGCTGTATACATTTTTACGACAAGAGTTACACTTTTAGAGACCAAAACCAGACGCCATCTCCCGTACGCTTCTAGAGTTACACTTCTAGAGACCAAAACCATGGTCTATCCAGCCTTTCAATAAAACAATAGTTTCAAATTTATGAATATAATGCGGACCTAGGATTCTCCTTTGTATTTCCTAGTAAGTTCAACATTCAAAGTATCTCCACATGTGACATGTCGGCATTCTTGTAGCAAATAAAGCCGTCCCACAAGTACTCTAATTGGCTCCCTAAAAAAAAGTACTCTGCCTCTCAAAAAAAAAAAGGTACTCTAATTGGCAATATCATCACACATGCATCGAACACATGTGACATGTCATATATTCTTTTAGCAAATATTGCATTTTCTCTAAGTTACTATAAAAAGACACATATCATGAGAAAGATATATATCCATTTACCGTCACACAAACACACACATTTTTTTTAGCAAATGCAAACTTAGTGTATTTCATTTATAAACGAATGGTACATAATAGATGGTACATCATAGAAAGTAGAGGGGTTAGAGTGAGGTAAGAATGCTCTAGCAATAGCATGAGCAATTCTATTAGTTTGTCTCTTAACAAAACATATTATATAGTTGGGATTACTAGACAACAAATTAGATCATTGAGATACAAGATTACCAAACTTGCTAATAGGAACAATAGAAGATGCAAGGGTGTCAACAAGAGACTTATAGACTGTTTCAAACAAAACAATATGCATTTTGTTTGAGATTGTCGTCTTTATAAATTCTAGTAAAGCGATAAATTCAACTTCTAAAACAGTGGCAATTAAGAGTAAGAAACCTGATTTACCAAGCAGAAGTTGTCCCAAGGAGTTTCTAAAACACATGTCATATCTCATAATGGTGTTATTATCAAACATTGTTGCATGCACGTTGCATTTTATCATACCTGTTGGCGGTTTCACCCAAGGGGAAGTATGCACCGGATTTTGCACTTGATGTTTTGCTCTTTGCATGCAACTCCATTTTTGGAGGGACAAACACACATGTATATTTATTAAAGGGTTAAATAAGTTTTTCGTCCCTATAAATATAACGAATTTTGATTTTAGTCCCTATAAAATTAAACTGAATGTTTTCATCCTCACAAAATTTTTTATTTTGTTTTTGTCCTTTAAAGATATAATTTTGACGTGTTTTTGACATTTTTTGAACATAATATGAATATATAAATGTTGAATATAATAAACGGACATAACATGGATACAATTTGAACACAAAAGAGTTATAATTTTGCCATTTCTATGAACATAAAATGGTCATTAAGGACAAAAAACAAAATAAAAATTTTTGTGAGGATGAAAACGTTCAGTTTAATTTTTTAGGGATTAAAATCAAAATTCGCTATATTTATAAGAACAAAAAACTTATTTAACCCTTTATTAAAAATAGTGACTTGTTTGTTTCTCTAAAAAAATGATGATTTTTTGTCTATATTTCTTTGAAAACTAAAATCCAGCATTACTCCTCTAATTATTTGTACAATTACTTCCCAAATATCGACTTTACGTTCGTAACACTGCCAATCTATTGCTATGTGAATGTCATTTTTGTACTTGGAGTTCATGCTTTTGTTTGTAAATATTATATCAACCAACTAAGTGCATCTTTCTATGGTTCCGAGGATCACCCCATAAGAATTTATTTTCTTATTCTTATCTAACTCATTAATAATTTAAGATTAGATCTCATTTGGTGACTCTATCTTTAAATCATCGATTTTGATCTCCCTTTTTTAAAATGTCTACTTTATCTCATTAAAATATTCATTGATCTATATCACAAAATCAACCCGATTTTGATAGAAGACAAGTGTTTGGAATTGCGTTGAACAACCACCAAACGTACGTCTAGGCTGAAGTCAGGGTTTCCAACTTCTTCAAAATCATGTTGAAGTGACATTGAGGTACAAAAATAGTGTCAACATTTCATTTACGCGTCATCCACTTGGTTGTCACGTCACTGTATGCATAAGTGAGAAAAATGTCTGAAACATATTTTGCCTAGAAATAAAATAAAAGGAGAGGATGTAAATTAAATTCAATAAATTGAAATCTATCCCAAACCCAAACGACGTCGTATTAACCCTAATTTGAACTCAAAGTGCAGAGCGAGGGAGAGAGAGATCTAGGAGTGAAAGAAATGGAGAAAGGAAAGATCCAAGAGGTGATCGAGAATCAAGTACTGACGGTGGCACAGGCCGTCGAGGACAAGATCGATGAAGAGATCGCCGCCCTTGAACGTCTCGACGATGACGATCTTGAAGCCCTTAGAGAACGGAGGCTGCAACAAATGAAGAAAATGGCAGGGAAGCGTAGCCGTTGGATCTCACTCGGACACGGAGATTACACCGAGATTCCGTCAGAGAAAGACTTCTTCTCCGTCGTTAAAGCCAGTGAACGTGTTGTTTGTCATTTCTTCCGCGAAAATTGGCCCTGCAAGGTTCGCACAATTTCGTGTTCATAATCTTTTTATTTAGAATTTGAATGTTCAATCAACTTCGCAATTGTGTAATTAAATGCAAATTGTGGCTATGTTGCACCTACACTTCTGATCCAAAACGTGTGTCCGTGTCCGACACCTACACATGTGATTACATAATTATCAGTGTGGATGTGTAGTGTTGGATATATTAGTGTCTTTGTTAGTGCTTCATAGAATTTCGATGCATTCAGTTTGCTTAGCTTGGTGATATAATAACATGATGAACAATGTGCAGCTATTTCATTTAGAATTATCATTGGAGGGAAAGCAACTGACGCTAGATGTACCACAATTTGAATTTGAATTCAGCACGCTCACAATTTTGATATTTTCTTTTGCTGAAATGAGGTGAAACATCTGTGCTCACAGTTCATTCGCAGGTTGTGGACAAGCATTTAAGTATTTTGGCGAAGCAGCATATTGAGACTCGGTTTGTGAAAATAAATGCTGAAAAAAGTCCATTTTTAGCTGAGAAGCTCAAGATCATTGTTCTTCCTACTATTGCTCTCATAAAGAATACCAAAGTGGATGATTATGTGGTATGTGCTGAAAGGCTCTTTCTTATTCATAAAGTTGATAGATATTGCCATGAATGATACATTGGACAGGGTTTTTCTCTTTATTTAAGTAATTTTATTAACATCAAGATGATAATGGTATGTGTTTTAGGTGGGTTTTGATGAACTTGGTGGTACTGATGACTTTAGCACCGAGGTTTTGGAAGAAAGATTGGCTAAAGCTCAAGTCATCTTTTTGGAGGGTGAATCGTCAATACACCGTGCAAGGTCTGGGGCGCAAACCAAAAGAAGTGTTCGGCAGAGTACAACGGCAGACTCCTCAGATTCTGAGTAACTTGTATTTCCTGTTGAGTTTTATTTACGTTGCCCACCTGGAAAGACGAGAGCTCAGATCACTGTCTAAATTTTGTTTTTGTTGGCCGTTTGTGTGTCTTTCTAAATTTTGTTTTGTTGGCCATTTGTGTGTCTTGTAAGTTTCGATCGTAGTTTATAGATCTAGTGCTACTATCAATTGCCAGTCTTGTTTGGATTATCGTGATGTTTGTACCAATGATACTAATCACTATAAGTAATACCAAGAGTTTTGAGATAGACACACGTAGCCTTTAATGTGTTTGTCCTCTGCAAATGTGCTAATACCATGAATTACTTTTATGCAGTATAATGTTTCATATAGTCATGAAGAAAATGCTGTGCTAATGATATACTATTTATCTCTATCGCAACCTCTTCTGTGTAGTATCTAATGAAAAATAAATATCTATATTGTGTGTTGAATTTGGATCATTCAAAAGAGATTGCAGGGCTTAGAGGATCTAAATACACTTCATGTCTGTGTGAATAGATTATAATCGCCACCACCGCTGAAGTATTAATGGGTGAAAAATGTTTGTGTCTGAAAAAAACAAAAAAAATGCATGCTAAATGGTTCTTCTGAATAGCTGCAATAGAAGTTAGGTTGAATTATTTCATAGGTCCATGTAGTTTTATGTCAATTTGTAATTAAGTCCCCATAATTATAGCCTTTTAACAAAGCCTTCAAAATTCTAACGTTTTGTAATTAAATTCCTGATCACTAACAAGGTTAACAATCCATTAACAACACTGACTGACATGGTATTTATGGCATGAAAAATTTCCTTTTCCGCTGTTCCCTTAAATTCGAAAAGTATACTATGTGACTGAGGATGCTTATTACACGAAAGCTTGCTTCAGGTGCGTATGAAGGACCTTCAAGAAGTAACGGTCATCAAACTAAAGCCCATCTTCATGCCTTCTGTGTCCATCAGGTCTGTTTCATTTTCATTTTCCCAATTCCATAAACTCATGAAGCTATGCATTTTCTGTTTCCTTTGGGTTATTTGTTCGTTTCTCAATTTCCTTAGATGTATGTATCTAAATGCCTTAGATTTAAAATAATTTAGTGGTTTAGTGATTCTTTTTTCTCTGTCCATGTGGATATCAACAATTAGTTTGGTTTTTTTAATTCATTGAATGCAAACTGTTCAATGCATGCTCTTTGAGCTGTATATATAACAGAAGCACAGAAAGAATCATGTAGTTGATGGATGGAGGTATGTATCTGTTTTTGTATCACCAGGACGTCTGTTTTTAAAAATGGAAAGAATAGCAACACAAGCCTCAAATATCTATATCTGAGAACAAGATATGTAGCAAGTTAGAAAAGTAGATTAAAGAAGGAAACTCTGAAGCTTGCATCAGAACCCTATAGAACTTACCGAAAGGGGTAACAAAATCCATGTCTGATATATAGGGAAAATTGAGGACCAACTAGTCATTCATAGATAGAGGAGTCTAGACCAGGTGTGGGTTGGTTGTGCTGGGCTAGGTGTTTATGGTTTAGGGTTATCATCATCTGCTGTAATATGGGATGGACTGTTTAATGGGGCTTAACATCCATTTTAATTTCCACTTGAGTCTGAATTTGGTAACATTCATCGTTTTCAATTTTTTGGGAGTTTATCATATAATCAAATCAAAGTTGCATACATACAGAGGTTGTATACAAATATGCTAATTATGATTATTCATCAAGGTTTAAATTCCTTGTATGAAAAATAAAGTGTTCCAAGACTTAAAGTTTCCATTATATTCATGTGACTATAATCAATTATAGAAGACTGAACAGAGGTATACTGAGACCGTGATAATTTCCTAAATCAGAGTTACTGTTCCTGATTGTGACAAAGTTATAAAAATTGAATGCATTTTTCCCAGTGATTCATTAGATTCAATGCCAGCTTCAGCTGCTTCTTTCCAGGGTGCATCTCTCCCACCGTATTCAATTTCTCATTTGGCTATACCAAAGCTTTGAACAATCCAGGTTCATGGCATGTGAGTTCATGCATGTTGGTGTTCGTGCTTATCCTCTAAAGGCATGTTAATATGGTAACTGTATAATACAATCATTATATATATGAAATTGGTTGATATTCTTTGTTAGTCAAATTTTCTATATTTGCAGTATTGATCATGTCATTGATTGTGAGAAAAATTATGTCTTCAATATATAGCTATAGCTATTACGTACCGCTTTAAACTTTACTAGAAATTCTTGCCTCCCTGATAGTGGTGGAAAGGTTTTAGAAGTCCCTAGCTTCCGTTGAGCTATACCCATCATAGATTCTTTGTTCATGAAAAACAAAACTGTCATTTTTTCTTTTTCTAAATAAAAAAACTGATTTTTGTTGTAACGGTTTAGTGAACATATAAGTCATTAACTTCTACATCAGTAAGCCATTTTTGGTTTATGGGTGCTAACAATGCTTGACATTAAAAGCATTATGCCTCGACTCAACATAGAAACATAATCAAAACGAAGTCATGAGAAGCATAAAAACAAAAACCAATAGGTTACTTACCAAAAGAAACAAACAATTTTCACTACAGGAGAACATTCAATTTCCTTAGCAAGAACGGAATTATTACTTAGAGAATCACACGACAAACTAACAATTATAACACCTCACATGAACTAACTCTAATGTTGTTCTAATCTCCATAAACGGTGAACTTTCTTTCCATATATGTCATTGGCAATTGTCAACACTTTTTTCCCGTAAGGATGACTATGGAGTCTTCTCTGATTGGATATGATGAGATTAGCAAGTTTTCTACGCAGATGGCCCTGCAATAAACAGAGACGAGAACTGAATCAAAACCTAATAATCGCTACGAATGTTAGTAGAAAGTACAAATATGTGAATATTCAAACACTAACCCGACATTGTACAACACAATTGGAATTTTCCCAAAAAATAAAAAACTATTTTAAATGGAAAACACATTATTTGAAAAATACACACTCTCGGACACACGCAATCGTTATATTGTTAGTAGAGACTATATGTTATGTATAAAATATTATTCAAGCGCTCATCCAATATTGTACAACACAATCGGACATTTGCCAACAAACAAAAAAAAAATGGAAACAAATAATTTGAAAAATGGCAAAATGCAAACACACACTTATTATATA
>Ga0315914_1000273_pt1 | contig 57369 bp, 34 predicted proteins | sample MpolenodulesMG_FD_203920 | JGI IMG/M metagenome (GOLD analysis project Ga0315914, IMG submission 203920) | Medicago polymorpha root nodule microbial communities from Los Angeles, California, United States - elongated nodules | ecosystem: Host-associated > Plants > Roots > Nodule | place: USA...
TCCGAGTATAAATAACCGATAGTTAATAACGTTATGTATTATTTGTTCAAATAAATTAATATTTATTATGTTTTTTATTTATCATTTATTTTATTTTAATTATATATAAATGTTGTGCCAAAAAAAAAAAGTCAATCCTGCCAGTCAAAACGGCGGGAACGAAAAAAAAAATTAAAAAAAACCGTCCAATCACGTCAGCCTGTGACGGTTGGACACGTGTCAAGCAGACATTCAGTCCCGCCATTTGAAACGGCGGGAATGGAGAAAAAGACAAAAAAAAAAAACCAAAAATGAAAGTGGGTCATTTTGAAAAAAAAATTTTAAAGGGGGTCAGACTTGAAAAAAATTTTACAAATAGGGTCAGAAAAAAAAAATTATTACATCCATGTTCCAACATCACCGCATGTTGTTGATCCATCATTTCCATACATAGAACTTTTTCCCATCCAAGAATATCTAAGGATGTTCCATAACTTTGAGGAATTAGTTGACTCATGTAGAGTACGTGGCTACAAGTTTCAATCTCTTAATAAAAATTCTAAATGATGAACGTGATCTCCATTACTCATAATATTCAAATCTAATTTGCTTTTAATGTACTAGTAGTGAGTACAACTTTAGTTTATTCAACATTCTATTAATTTGTGACATACCATTTTGATATAATTATTCCTACATGCGTGTGGAAGCCATTAAAGAATTCATATCAATTGTCAATATTGTCAACTCTTGTCCATCATCCAAATCTTGATGCTATGCACGTTCAATATTAGTCCCACAACACACTAAGAAAAAAACAAAGTAATCATTAATTAACATTTGAAAAATAATCATAAAAACAAAATAAAATGTTCAAAGTCAAGGGTGTGAGTTGTGAGTGTCACAATGAAGCTGGCCTTCTTCAATTCTGTTCCCCAAATGCATGTATAAAATGATATATATATATATATATATACACACACACACACACATAATTTGAGTTTGAGTGCTTTAGAATCAATTAATCAAAGACATGGTTAGAGCACGTTTCAAGTTGCATAGTTTGTGCGTTGGTCATGCTAGAACACCTCGTGTTCGAGCATGTTCTGCTTCTTCTTTTGGATCAAAATTTGCAAACAGAACTGAGTTTTCAAGCAACGGAGTTCAAGACTCTGGAAGAGATAACAAAGGGGATGAAAGTGGCAATAAAGTAATGGTTGTTGTGGATTCTAGCTTTGAAGCTAAAGGAGCTCTTGATTGGGCACTCTCACACACTATTCAGAGCCAAGATACTGTTGCTCTTGTTCATGTAGCTAGACCCCTCAAAGAAGGTAAGAAAAAATGATTCTATACTATTTTCGTTTGTAACTTTTTTTCTTTCTGAAATTTTAACGATACTAATGTGAAAAAAGGGCAAAAAAAGGTTTAATTAGTTTTGTTCTATTGGTTCATTTCTAGGCGACGAGTCTGATGTGAAGTTTAATTTGAAGGCTTATCAACTTCTCCTAGACATGAAGAGTATGTGTGAAATGAAGAAACCTGGGGTAAGCTTCAAACATGACTTTGAATTTTAGCCGGGTTACTTAATATTTATAAGTGGGGACGATCCTCACTTAAAAGCCGGTTTTATAGAGGTTGAGTTAAGACTAACCCAAATTCTAAAATATAATGTATTTAAAATTTATTAAGTAGGTTAATGTGAAATATTGCCGAAGACAAAGACTTATTGATTTACTCAAATGGTAGGCTCATCACGGTTCATTCGTAAACAAAATATTCATAAATGATTAATTAAAATAATTTAACATAGATTACACATTCGAAGTTTGAATATATATACATATGCATATGGTAACGTGTGGAGTTTTATGGGTTTCAGGTGCTAGTGAATATAGTATTGCTTGAAGGGGAGGAAAAGGGTGCTGCAATAGTGCAAGAGGCAAAGCAACAAAGGGTGTCTTTATTGGTGGTGGGACAAAGAAAACGTTCTATTTTGTGGTGCTTGATGAGGAAGTGGACAAGAAAGAGAACTAAAAGTGGGGTTGCTGAGTATTGTATACAGAACTCTCCTTGTATGACCATTGCAGTGAGGAGGAAGAATAAAAAACTTGGAGGGTATTTGATTACTACCAAACGTCATAAAAACTTTTGGCTTTTGGCTTAGTATGACTATAATGAAATTTGTTATGGTGTTTGTGGGTTTGTGTCTAATACATAAGTAAGGGTGTATCTCTCTTTTTTTTTTAGAAGAAGGGTGTATCTATCTTAAAATTTGAATATGTTATGCCACAATTAATGTACTTCAAATTGTTAACTAGATTAGTATATTGATATTCCCTTACTAGAATTTTTCGGTCCTTCACTTTGAACGAGCTTTCTTCTGGATAATTACACTTGCTCTTAGAAAACATACACGACATTTACTAGATTTAGATTGTATGTAGTCACAATCTAGTGTAGTCACCTAATGTGTGATATCATTGAATTAAGATTGGATAATCTATATCTCAATATGTATTTTGATTCTTTTTAAATTTAAAATATCACATTTAAATTATGGATTGTCAGATCTTATTCAATAGTCACCGATGTGACTAACGTTGTACTAGATTCTAATAGCACAGAACCCAAATCTCACACTTGCCTGGGATGGGGACTTGATCAATTAAAACACTCAACACTATGTTTGTATTAGTTTGATTTTGAAATGTGTTAAAACATTAAAAATTTTCTTTTTTGGCAAAGTTAGGAGCTACTTCATATGTTGATTTAGTCATTCATTCAATTCCTCCAATCGACCTTCTCCCCCAGCTCAGGATCAACGCGTCGGGAACTTTCTTCCCTAGGCCTTTTTAATTAATTTGTAAATAATAAATCAGGTTTTAGTTCTTCTAAAATTAAACTCCAAAACTAAAATTTTATCGTAGATGCAGTGCCCCAGATGAAAGAGAAAAGAGTTGGAGAATGAAGAGTTTTTTATATGTTTTGGTACATGTCTTAACACTTTAATTTTAAAAGTTGAATGAAATTTATATACTTTCTTCTCTCAAACACTCTTATCTTCTCAAAGCTTTCAAAACCCTTCGACTGTGAAATTGATAGTGACTTTTAAGGGTTACTTTGATTAGAGAAAAATCATTGTAGGTACTATAAGATTTTATAGGGTTTTACAATTGGAGGCAATTGAAACAAAAAAAAAAGAGATAATCTTTCACCGCTTCCAGAGGGAATTTGGGGGGATTTTGTTCTTGAGGTTCACAAGAATTTTGGTGATTGACAAGATTATTATGAATCAAGGGTTTCATTGCTCAAAATCAAGGAATTGCTTATGCTCAACAAATAGGTGGAATCAAAGACTTCTTGAAGTTAAAGAAACAAGGTTTGAAGGAATTGCTTAATCGTTTGAGTACTTTTTCTTTGTTTCTATTTAACTTGTGTTTTGATGGTTTGAGAGTATAATTTGTCAAGAACTTGTTATTATTAACTCTTGGGTTCAAAAATTTCTATATAACTTAAGTGATACAATAAAAGCTTTTTCTATTTTTTTTTAATAGTTGATTTATGTATAGGATTCCATTCAACTCATGGTTGGGAGCCAATGATTGGGTCTGTCTACGAAGATTTTGGATTTACTCAAAATGATCAAATTATATTTGGTCTTGTTTCCACTTTTCCTATCATTTTAGATACAATTTTAAAATACTAGATTTTCCGTTATTTAAATTAAGTATCTCCGTCACTTGTAGTGCTTTATCATTCAATGAATGACTAAAAAAACGATACACTGATCCAATTATAAACTCGGGGTAATGTTTGAATCCAAAAAATAATATTTTTTATCAAATAGTTTAGTGGCTAAACTATGTGAAGAAGTGAAAATCGAGAACTTAAATATCGTCCACTATATTTAAATATTCATGGAGCTACCAACTTAGTTAAAAAAAACTATTTACATGTTTTTTAAATGGAAAATGTTAACTAGTGTCCCAGGGCACTAGTTAAGAAAACTAAATATAGTATAAGTATCTTGGATTTTGTGTAGTCAAAATTTAGAAAGTGTAAAATGTGATGTTTTCAATGTAAATATTTCTTTTTTTTGTTTCCTTAACCAATGTCTCGGGACACTATGTCTCATAAAAAAAAAAACTAGTGTTTCAGGACACTAGTTAACAAGATCCTTATATTTGATTTAAAATACATATTATTTTTTTTCTTCCCGACAGAAGACACATAATTGTTATGATCCAAGAATTTGTTTTTTTTAATAATTTTTTTTACCTGTACTATGTGTTAATTAACTTAAAAGGCGATTGCATCTCAAAAGAGACATCACATGCGATCATGTGGTGGCGTCTCTTGTGTGGGTTTCACTTTCATCACATCGGGTCTTTTGATTTAATTTTATTTGTTTATTCAGAATGAGAAGAGCAATTCTTAGATGGGTACAAATGAAGTCTAGATATGATATGATACGGCTAAAATACTTCAATAAGACATTAAATTTAAACTACATATTAAAACTCAAAATATAAAATATGGACTAAAACTCAAAAACAAAAAAAGTGACGCAAAACCTAGATTAAACAGACATAGAAAAACGATAAGACACAACAATGAAATTGTCTTCACACAACAATCAACAATATCATCGTTCTCAAAAAGAGACACAAAATAGACGGCGACGTCAATAGAAACAAAAATCTAACTAATATTAATAATAAATTCAATAAAAAAAATTAAATTTAAACTACATATTAAAACTCAAAATACAAAATATGGACTAAAACTCAAAAGTAAAAAAATTAACGCAAAACCTAGACCAAACAGACATAGAAAAACGATAAGGCACAACAATGGAATTGTCTTCACACAACAATCAACAATATCATCGTTCTCAAAAAGAGACACAAAATAGACGGCGACACCAATAGAAACATAAATGTAACTAATATTAATAATAAAGAAAGCGACAATTAGTCAATTACATATATGATATATCCTAAATAGAAAACTTTATTACTTACTCAATTACATATATACTAAATATAATAGAAACATCATGTAGTCCGCACATATCGGTTTTCCACTACCTATTGTTCGTATCCCAAATGTATCTGAAAAATATTGGATAATTGTTTTTTTAAAAAATAAAATTTAATATTCGAATACTCTCCTGATACGTATCGGGAAGTATCAGGCAGATATCAGTGTATGATACGTAGGGGATACGGTACGTCATACATTTTGATGTATCTGAGCTTTAGAGGCACAAACTCAAATCAATTTCATTTGGGCACGTATACACAAATGTAAAAAAATTAAAAGATGGGTTATATAGTCACATTGTTAGAATTAATTTTTTACATTTGTGGGTGTGTGCCCAAATATAATTAATTTGGAGTTGTATCCATGTTAGAATTTCTCGAATGAGAATGGTTTGGGTTCTTTAATTAATTTAATCTTTTTTATATAAACAAAATAAAAATTACCATTAAAAGCTCGTAAAGATAATCCATTACCACACCTGCTTAGGTAATTTTGTCCTTTTTACCAGTTGAACTAATAATCCAATTTATCTTAAATTGCTCTTGAGACATCTAACAATTGATCACACACACCTGAAAAAAAATACTTTGAAGGATTGTTAACTACCACTTGTTATCGAACATTAGTTAACTAATGTTCATTACTTTTTAAACTAATTAAACCGATTAAAAAATAAAGTGAACTATAGTTGATTACCAATGAGATACTTTCGGTAATTTGAGGTGTTTGTAAGTGATCTCTAGATGCTTAAATTGCAATATATTTTTAGGATTTCAAAACCCAATTTAATTCTTATAAAAAATTATCAAGTAAATCCATAATATATTTGTCTCATTATAAAAATATCTTCGATTTAATAAAAGAAAATGATGAGTCATCAAATTGTGCGTGAATGAGATTAGTATAGTTTGTCAAGGTACATTTACCTTACAAATGCATTAATTGATTTATTATCACGTCAATTAACGAATACGAAGACACACAAATTGTTATATTAATTGATTGACATGGCCACACATAATTAAATACATTTGTAAAATAATTGTGCAATACAGATCATACCAATTAAAATAAGGAGAATGTTAATCAGTTTCCTAAAGACATTTGTTAAGCATATAAAAACAAACAAGTTTTTATGAAAAAATTGTACAATTATTATTTGATCAAAAGTAACATTTTATATTTCTAATATAAAATTTCTATTTGTAAATTTCGAGTGGAGTGGCCGGGTTCGAACTCACCAAATAATGTCAGCCAACTGAGCTATGCGGGGTATTGACATAATTTGAAACAATTATATATTTTTTCCCTATTAATTAGTTAAATAAAAGAAAACAAACAGCAAGGCATGGTTCCCTTTCTTAGTTTCCTTGATTGAATTGAGAGTTGTGTGACAGAATAGGAATAGACCAAGCCGCAGCTCATCTATCTCTTTCTTTCTTTCTCTAATTATTTATTTAATTTAACTAATTCTCTGGGTCTTTTCTTTTCTTGTATCTCTCATTCATACATTCATAATCATCATCATCACCAACAAAAATAACAGTTTTGAATACTACTGAGATTGATTGAAGCCACATCACGATTTATCAAAAATGCGACGACGGGCTGCCGATTATCGGCGCCCGGTTCGACGGAGGTTATCTTATTGGATCTGCCTTCTCCTCGCTTTCTTCTTCATTCTCGCTTCTGTTCTCTTCATCATTCAACATAATCATCACCAAGATCCGCTTCAATATTCTTTACTCGTAAGTTACCACTTCCTCTCTGCTCGCTCTTTTCTTCTATACTTTACTGTGTCATCGTAAACCCCTTTCTTAAGTCGTGAGATCCCAGTTTTTGTTTTGTTATTTGTTATGTTTGTGATTTAATATTTTAGTTCAGAATCAAAAGGTGTTGATCCTCTCCACTAAGAGATTAGATATAAGCCATTTGATTAAGGCTCTGTTTCGATAAATAGTTTTATTTAATTCCTTATGTATAAGCTATTTCTGTAACAAATTATTAAATTTATTGCTAAGAGGTGCCACTGAGACTTTAGGTCGTAATAGTAACGATGTGTGTTGCTGAATGAGTTGTAGGGGAAATGCGCTATTCCGAGATCTCAATCTACAGATCAAATTTGTTTACTTTTCTTTCTAGTTGGTTTTATTTAGCATGCTAAAACATTGGAGTTTCTGTTTGGGACCTATTGAAGAAGGTAGATAAACAAAAAAGTTTGTACTCTTGTAGTTATGTTAACGAAGACAATGTTCTTCTAGGAAAAACTTGATGACAGGTTTAAAAACATAATGTCTGTTAGTTACATTTTGGCCATTGAAGGAAAAGAGACTGAAGAACAGATATTGTGGGTGAAAATCATTTAGTTTATAATAATTACTAGAATGGGAAACGGATATTGATTACTAGGTTTGGAAGTTGTTCGGTGTTCACTTGTAACTATCACCTGCAAACACCGAATCTTCAAAAGTTGTTTCTATATCTATTTGATTGTCTTTTCAATCATGTTTCTCATGTTCATTTTGAACTATTTCCGGAAATCCAGTTACGTCGCTTTTTTTTTTTTTTTGTTATCTAGCATTATAGTGCTTGTCTCAATTTCCCTTGTCTTCAAACATTTAGTAAAATTTCTAAAACCACGACATGCTTTTTCGAAATGTTTCTTTATAAGTATAGTTCTAATAATACCAATTTGTTTCAGTATGTATAAATGATATAAAAATTTGAATTGCATACTAAGTTTCTGGATGATAGTAGAACAAAAGTTTAGTGATTGGTTGTCATATAGTAGTAGATGTGCCTAGATAATCTGTGAGTGTAAAAGAATGAGTCTCGATTACCGACCGATGCCTTTTGAAAATCTCACAAATACCTATTGAATTAAAGAAAGCTCAAACTCTCAGACAAGTTATCTCCTTATATAAAACACAGTCACTAAAAGAGATATACTCATTGCTATTAATCCTACAATCATTCACACTGCTGTGAGAGTTATGTTTTGCGACCGATATGACTGAATTACGGTCATTATTCTTTAGTTGGTTGGCATAACTTACTGAACATTATGGGAACTTACTGAACAAGTGAATTTCCTTTGCAGGAGAGAAATGCTAGAGTTGACCATTTTGCCAAAGAGAGTTTGAATTTTACTGAAGAAATTTTAAGTGTAACATCATTTTCTCGGCAGTTAGCGCAACAAATGATTCTGGCTAAAGCTTATGTGGTCATTGCCAAAGAACACAATAATCTTCACCTTGCCTGGCAGCTTAGCTCAAAGATCAGAAGTTGCCAGCTTTTGCTTTCAAAAGCTGCCATGTCTGGGGAGCCTGTTACTCTGGAAGAAGCAGAGCCAATTATTAAAAGCCTTACTTCTCTAATTTTTAAGGCACAAGATATCCATTATGACATTGCAACTACAATAGTGACTATGAAATCACATATTCATGCTCTTGAAGAGCGTGCCAATGCAGCAACAGTTCAAAGCGCCGTGTTTGGTCAACTGGCAGCTGAAGCACTACCTAAGAGTCTCCATTGCCTGAATGTGAAACTCGTGTCTGACTGGCTAAAGGTGCCATCACTGCAGGAACTCTCATATGAGAGGAAAAACTCCCCAAGGCTCACAGACAACAATCTATATCATTTCTGCATATTTTCAGATAATGTACTGGCAACATCTGTAGTTGTTAACTCAACCGTCTACAATGCCGATCATCCGAAGCAGTTGGTCTTTCACATTGTCACAAATGGAATCAATTACGGAGCAATGCAAGCATGGTTCCTTAGTAATGACTTTAAAGGAGCTACTGTAGAGGTACAGAACATTGAGGAGTTCCATTGGTTGAATGAATCTTATTCTCCAACTGTCAAACAGCTCCACAATCCTGACTCACGAACCTTCTACTTTGGGCTATATCAAGATGTAAACGCTGAACCAAAAATGCGGAACCCAAAGTATTTGTATTTATTGAATCATCTTCGGTTTTATATCCCTGAGATTTATCCACAACTTGAGAAGGTTGTTTTCCTGGATGATGATCTTGTTGTCCAGAAAGACCTGACCCCTCTTTTCTCACTGGATTTGCATGGGAATGTTAATGGTGCGGTTGAAACTTGTCTTGAAGCATTTCATCGGTATTACAAGTATCTCAACTTCTCAAATTCGATTATAAGCTCGAGGTTTGATCCACAGGCATGCGCATGGGCATTTGGTATGAACGTTTTTGACTTGGTGGCATGGAGGAAGGCCAATGTGACCGCAAGATACCACTATTGGCAGGAGCAAAATGCTGATGGTACACTCTGGAAGTTGGGGACACTTCCTCCTGCTCTTCTGTGTTTTTATGGTTTGACTGAGCCACTAGACAGAAGATGGCATGTTCTAGGATTGGGTTATGACCTAAATATTGACAACCGCCTTATTGAAAGTGCGGCTGTTATTCACTTCAATGGGAATATGAAGCCATGGCTAAAGGTAGCTATAGGCAGGTATAAGCCACTGTGGGACAAGTACATAAATCAAAGTCTCCCTCATCTTCAAGATTGTGTCCTGAGTTGAAATGCACCACTTCTAGATTTCTGATGGATTGTGCAATCTCAGATTATTTTAAACTCTTGATCTGTGGTGATTGCCTTGCAGCAGAGTAAGAGGTAGAAATTTTTGACTGGTAGGGATTTTTTCCTTTACCCTCTCTTTTCTTCTCTTGCTTTTCTTTTAAACCACTATTGAAAGAGAACAAAATGATTTCTTATACAATAGAAAATTGATATGCATTAGGCAAAGAGATGTTGGAAAATCCATTTTTGGCTGGTGGGGATATCTTTTCCCCTTCTGCAAGTAGTAGAATGATTGTTCTTTAGAAAAATTTGTAATAATTTATCAGTTCTTTCAAATAGCAATGTAATCGATTGGAAACAATTTTTTTCTTCTCTTCTTCCTCTTGTTATGAGTTAATGAAATCTTATAGTTACTCCCTGTTGCCAGTTGAACGGATCTTTATTTACTACGCCAAAGCCATCGATATGTCGATTGGGTGTGAAAGTCCTTTTAAGAAATTAACATCATTTGCTTATGTTTGGATTACAATGTTGAGTAATCATTTGAGTAATCAGGAAAACAAGATCAGTCAACGGATTACTCAATCAGAATCCTTAAAAAAGGATTTAAACAAAAAAGGATTCACTGCAGTCAGAATATTATTCAATCAGTCAAATTGAGTAATCATTTGTGAGATGAAGATCAGAAGACTCATAAAAATTATTAGTTTTTTAACTTGATGTACTGAGCTTAAAATATGAACATTCCATTCATCACTTAACGGTTTTGGACTAATGAATGATTGTGATCAATACATACATGATATTGTGATTCCTATTTCTTGCATTTGCAGGAAAGGATCCATAATCCATTTGTCTCTCTCTCTCTCTCTCTCTCTCTCTCTCTCTCTCTCTCTCTCTCTCTCTCTCTCTCTTACTTTCTCTCTTTTACTTTTTTCCCTTTTTCACATTTATTTTTCTTCTCACACTCTCTTGTATCCCCTGGAGTGGAGGTCGTAGGGCAGGGTGATCCAATATCAGAAATTTAGAGGTAGGGTGTGAACATCAAAAAGAAATTGATAAGAAAAAGAAAAACAGACATAAAGATGAATTAGGTGAATGAGAAATTTGGAGAGAGATTCAGATCTGGTGGGAAACAAGACAAGGATTAAGGGAAAACCTAAACGTAGGAGAAAGTAAATTACCACAGCAGCAAGACAATGACTGCACATGTTAGCACTTCCAAATCTTCGGTTTTAATCTATACAAGATAATAATAACATAATCGTGTAGACTTTATCAACTTTATATGTTTTGTTGTCAATTTAATATACCATCTTTTATGCTTTAAGGTAATTTGAAATGCCACTCTTTCTCTTTAGTGGTATCTTTTGTTCTTAATTACTCTGGTACATGACTAATTAATCAGACATAATTAGAGAGTTCTTTAACTTTATTGTGGCAGGTGGTTCTTACTCTCGAGTAGGACAATCTCATTAAAAAAATGAAAGTGGTTCTGTCACGCATTTGAAGTTTAAGTGGTTAGGAATTGTGGAAGAAAGCGGTTTTCTATACCTTTAAGTCAATGTCTTAGTCTATTCAAATTAATCTTGTTATGTGGCATCATTACCAAATCAAGTTATTTTAACCAGTGGTTCGAGAAATAAAACGACAGATAATTACAACACGCAACGCAATGAATGAATTATAATTTATAACATACAAAGAATGAATACTGTTCGCCTCCAAATGGAAAAGGCAAGTATACTACCGTGAACTTTATAATGTACATAAGAGTATTCAACTTCTCTTTGCCTAAAAGAAATAGTTGCCACTAGGGATTATGTTCATTACACAAAAGAAATAGTTTCATTGATATAATTTTGTGTGTATATAGGCACATATTTTAAAATAAGTGACATTTTAAACATTGATTTATATGACAAACTATACTAGTAAGCAAGGTCATGTAAAATGAGACCCTAAAGAGTCCACATGTCTTTACTCAACCGATAAAATGTTAAAATTGTTAGGTTAGACGTCATAAACGATGTTCGAATCCTGACTCCTCTACTTATGTGTGCGAGTTTTAATGACTATTGTCATTTCGTCTACCTACAAATAGCTAAATATGAGGCCTTATAGAAGATTATGCGCACGAACCAAACAACAATATGTATGTTCACAATCAAATAAATTTCCTTACGATATAACCATACATGAATCATCAACATAAAATGTCATAACAAAATTAAGTTTGAAAATCATAAAGGTCTAAAAATCACTCAATTATAGCATCTGACCAAATTGCAACTTCAGAATACCCATCTTCAGTAGCACAAGCTCTAAACATTCCTGGTGTATTATAAGGCATTGCAACTTCTCCAGCAGCAGACACAGCAACCAAACCAACAGTGCCCATTGGTATGCGCTCGTGTACAACGCAATCAGCAGCTTCCTTTAGAGAAAGACCTTTGAATTCCATAATTGCAGCCACATCTCTTGCTACTGTCCCGCGTATTAGTGCTTCGCCTATCCCTGTTGCAGAAACTGCACATAATTCATTGGCATATGTTCCAGCACCTATGATTGGCGTGTCGCCAATTCGACCAACCATTTTGTTCACTAATCCACCAGTTGATGTTGCTGAAGCTAGATTTCCGTTGCTATCAACAGCTACACATCCAACAGTTCCAAGTTGACTATCACCATTAGCAAATGGTGTTTCTGTTTCACTCTTGGTAGTATCATTTTGGATTGGTTGCGTATAATCAATCTATATATTTGTGAAGAATATAAGTTATTCAATATGATAGGAGAAGGGAAAAAACACATTAGGTGACTAATGTAACATAAATATGCTACCAGTACTATGAAAGTTATATACCTGGACCCTATCTGCTTCTTTTGCCTGATTTAGCCTTTCAATATTTTCTGGAGTAATGAAATGGCTTGTATCTACAGTCTCTACCCCCTGCAAAATTAGGATATATGACCATGAATGAAAATGAGCCATAAACTACGATCATTATTTAGAAATCCACCAGCAATTCAAGGTGACTAGTTTCTTCATGATGAATTCCACATGTATGCTCCTTCTCAGAAACCTATGTATTTCTATATGCATTCTTTCTGCACTTAGAGGTCCAAGTTATTACGTAACCATTGCAAAGCAATCGCAATCAAGGCCACATGAGCCACGTTTGATTGATCACATCTCAACAATACCAAGTATCTTAACGCAACTGCAACCACTATCGTGATTGAAAATATTGGTTATACAATAACGTTGTTATGTTATATTAAAGTTTTGTTTGGATAAATAACTTAATTGAGCGCTTATAACATAAACGTGTATCAATAAATGCTTATGTACAAGTAAGTCATTTCTACAACAAGAAATAACATAAAGTCAAACAGTTTCCATATATGATATCCTCGAGAGCTTATGGAAATAAGAACATCTTATGAACATGTCGTAAATTATTTCTATAAGTCCCCACAAACAGTATCCAAAATGATTATGTTAGGGAATAAACTTAAATAAGTGAATCCAAACATGTCCTACACGTGAAAACTTAGAAAATGAGATTGGAAAAGAAATAAACCAACTTGTTGTCTAGCAAAATCCTCGGCACCATCAAAAGCCAAATAAATATGAGGAGTATTATCCATAACCAAACGAGCCAAAGAAACAGCATTGACGACAGTGCTAAGACCAGAAACAGCACCACATTTCATAGTATTTCCATCCATAATAGAAGCTTCCATTTCAACCGTGCCTTTGTTGGTGAGAACAGAACCTCTACCAGCATTGAAGTGTGGAATATTCTCCAACTCACGAACCTATGAACAATGAATATTATGAGAATCACATTCAAAACAGAAGAAAGTTCAAATAGACGGTAGGATTAGACCTCTCAGTTAATTGTTCCTTAGACCGGATAACCAAGTTTTCATAAAAGAAAGTGATATATATTATGGTTGTGATGAATACATACAACAAGTTCAACAACGTCTAGAGGGGCCATGTTGGATTTGAGAGCTTTGACACCAATTTGGAGGCAGTGACGGAGAGCTTCTTCGCGTGGCTGACGGGCTTCCAGTGGAAGTGAACATGGAACGCCGGCGCCGCCATGTAGTGCTACTGCCCAGCCCATCAGTTTGTTTTTTCTGATTCTGATTTCTGACTCACAACAACTCTCTGGCTCGCTTGCTCAAATTTCAATTATAATGTATGTGTTTTGAATAATCTACGTTTAAATGATTGTTAAACAGAAATGCAAATCGTTTATGTCACATGTTAGTTCAGATTTTAGTATTTTAACGTATTTCAAATATAATAATTTAACGTTGACTGTAAGACAAAACAAAACAACCAACTTTCTATTTTTAACGTTTTCTTCATATGGTATGCAACTATGCATTGCAAATTGCAAATAATTAACAAAAGGAGATCTATATCTATATGAAATGGGACACAAGTCACAAGAAAACTACCTAACAACCCTCTCATTACTTGATATACAAATCCCAAAAAATGTCATCAAAAATAATATTTTTAAACCAATGACGATCCTAAGGTTTTTGGTGTCATAGATGAATCAATAAGTTTGTGTCTTTTTAATTATCTAAATGTCTTTCTTCTTACTTTTTTTTTTTGCAAAAGATTCTTTCTTAAATAAGGTTCTCTAAAAAAATTTTGAAGTTTAACAGAATGGAAGTGGTTCGGTCATGCGTGGTTTTCTACACCTTTAAGTCAATGTCTTAGTCTATTCAAATTAATCTTATTATATGTCATCATTACTAAGTCGAGTTATTTTAACAGGTGGTTAGAGAAATAAAAATCAACGACAGATAATTACAACACGTAACGCAATTAATTATTTACATACAAGGAATGAATACTGCTCCCCTCAAAATGGAAAGGGCAAAATTAATTGTTGGAGTATTCAACTTCTCTTTGCCTAAAAGATATACAATCATCTTCTATTACTACATATTGAAAGTGAAACTTGTGAGTAGGAATTCTGTTCATTTCTCAAAAGAAATAGTTTCATTGATTCAATTTTGTTTGTATATAGGCACAAACTATACTAGCAAGCAGGGTAATGTAAAATGAGGCCCTAAAGAACACTATACGCAGGGACCAAACAACGATATGTACCTTGACAATCAAATAGATTTCCTTATAATATAATCATACATGAATCATCAACAAAAATGTCATAGTAAAATTAAGTTTGGAAATCATAAAGGTCTAAAATTCACTCAATTTTAGTATCTGGCCAAATTGCAACCTCAGAGTACCCGTCTTCAGTAGCACAAGCTCTAAACATTCCTGTTGTATTATAAGGCATTGCAACTTCTCCAGCAGCAGACACAGCAACCAAACCAACAGTACCCTTTGGTGTGCGCTCATGTACAACACAATCCGCAGCTTCCTTTAGAGAAAGACCTTTGAATTCCATCATTGCAGCCACATCTCTTGCTACTGTCCCGCGAATTATTGCTTCGCCTTTTCCGGTTGCAGAAACTGCACATAATTCATTGGCATATGTTCCAGCACCTATGAGTGGCGTGTCGCCAATTCGACCAACCATTTTGTTCACTAATCCACCGGTTGATGTTGCAGAAGCTAGATTTCCATTACTATCAACAGCTACACATCCAACGGTTCCGAGTTGACAATCACCATTCGCAACTGGTGTTTCTGTTTCACTCTTGGTAGTATCATTTTGGATTGGTTGGGTATAATCAATCTATATATTTGTGAAAAATATAAGTTACTCAATATCATAGGAGAAGGGAAAAAATACATTAGGTGATTAATATCACATAAGTATGCTACTAGTACTATGAAAGGTATATACCTGGACCCTATTTGCTTCTTTTGCCTGATTTAGCCTTTCAATATTTTCTGGAGTAATGAAATGGCTTGTATCTACAGTCTCAACCCCCTGCAAAATAAGGCTACATGATCATAAATGAAAATGAGCCACAAACTATGATCATTATTTACAAATTCACCAGTAATTCAAGGTGACTGGTTTTTCATAATGAAATCCACATATATCCTCCTTGTCATAAATTTTATTCAAACAAAGCCTATTGAATAATGGACTTCTCTAACGATATTTATTTTTCACAAGGTATCAAACTTGAAACATATGTATTTCTATATACATTCTTTCTGCATTTAGAGGTCGGGGTTTTTATGTCTCTGTGACGTCGCAATTAAGGCCACATGAGCCACATTTGACTAATCGCATTTGCAACAATATCAAGTTCCACAATGCGATTGCAACCATTATCGTGATTGAAAACACAGGTCATATTAAAGTTTTGTTTGGATGAATAACTTAATTGAGCGCTTATAACATAAACGTGTATCAATAAATGCTTATGTACAAGTCCTTTCTACAATAAGAAATAACACTAAAGTCAAACTGTTTACATATAAGCTATCCTTGAGAGCTTATGGAAATAAGCTGAAATCATCTTATGAGCTTGTCACAAATTATTTCTATAAGTTCTCACAAACAATATCTAAAATGATTACGTCAGTAAGTAAACTCAAATAATAAATCAATCCAAACATGTCTTAAATGCAGAAACTTGAAAATGAGTTGAGAAAAGAAATAAACCAACTTGTTGTCTTGCAAAATCCTCAGCTCCATCAAAAGCCAAATAAATATGAGGCGTATTGTCCATAACCAATCGAGCCAAAGAAACAGCATTAACAACAGTGGTAAGACCAGAAACAGCACCACAATTCATAGTATTTCCATCCATTATAGAAGCTTCCATTTCAACCGTGCCTTTATTGGTAAGAACAGAACCTCTACCAGCATTGAAGTGTGGAATATTCTCCAATTCACGAACCTATGAACAATGATTATTATAAGAATCACATTCAAAACAGAAGAAAGCTATGAAACATGGATACATACACGACGACGACACCGGATACGACAGGAACAGTGACACGCCTACACCGATAATATTAATATGAGAAAATCACATAATTCAATGTTGTATTGTGAATGAATACATACAACAAGCTCAACGACGTCTAGAGGGGCCATGTTGGATTTGAGAGCTTTGACACCAATTTGGAGGCAGTGACGGAGAGCTTCTTCACGTGGTTGACGACGTTCCGGTGGAAGTGAATATGGGATGTCGCCGGCGCCGCCGTGCAGAGCTATTGCCCAACCCATCAGTTGCTTTTTTCTGATTTCTGATTCACACAACTCTCTCACTCGCTTGCTCAATTTTCAATGATGTATGTAAGTAGCTGTCACATATTCAGATTTTAATTATTTAACGCAAACTATAGCAAAACGACCAACTTTGTTTATTTTTTTTTAACGTTTTCTTCGTATAGTATGCATTGCAAATTGCAAACAATTAGTAACAAAAATGGATCTATGTCACTATGTGAAATTTCTAGACAGGTGTGTATAAACTTTGAAAATGTCATCAAAAATTAGTTTTTAAGCTCACTAGAATGATCATGAAGGAGAACGGTTAAAAAACTATTTGAGACAGGGCTGTTTGGTTCGAGAGTTTTGGAGGGGAGGGGAGAGGAGATTTTTAATTTGAAGTGTTTGGTTCAATTTTTAGAAGGGGAGGGGAGGGAAGGGGAGGAGAGTAAATCTTTTTAAAATTTGATTGCATTACCATAATTATCCTTAAATTAATTTCAAATCTCAATATTAAACTTGTAACAACTTTTATTATTATTTATTATTATTAGGTTATCTTATTCTTATAACAATTATTATTATTATTTTGTTATATCTAAAACCACTTCTACTACTCCATTGTTAATGTCAACGACCTTATTATTATTATTATTATTATTATCTTATTTTAATTTAACTTATTATTTCTTGTTGATCCTTTTTTTTTAATGTTAATTCACCGGTTCATGTCGTGTTGTGAAAAATATATTGTGTTTGTCATTGGTTGGTCTCTGAAATTGTAATATCAAGTAGTTTCTTTTATTTAATTAAGTTTAAGGGTAAAACAGTAAAATAATTTTAAAATCCATCCATTTTCCCTTGTGAACCAAACACGTTTTTAATTAAAATATCTTCCCTCCCCTCTGTTAAAATCCCTCCCCTTCCCTCCCCTCCCCTCCTAATTCTCGAACCAAACGGACCCTTAGTTAAATTCAGGTTTTCACATTATCTTCAAAATAAAATTAATATATGCCGAATAAGTTTTTTTAATGTCTTTGACACGAGGAAGCAACCAGATATAACGCTGTTTCTTTCTAAATGAGTCACTAAAACGTACAATTCATGCACAATTGTTTTTCGTTAATCAATTAATAAAATTTATTCTGTTTTTTAATCAATTTATATATTTTAAATAAAAATAAGAATACTTATTTGTTTATCATAAAAATCATACACGTTTTATTTGACTGTACTTAAGGCCTATGATTGATTTAAAGTTATAAAAAGGATTCGAAAAACTCCAATTTCCTTCATTCTTCTTCACCTCCTTTCTTACATTTTCTTCAATTTTTTTAAGTTTTTTAGGTGTGTTTGTAGTGTCTCGGTCATTGTTGACCGTTATACAACCCCTGCAATTGCATTGCAGCTTATGAGGGGGTCGTATAACGGTCAACAGAGACTATTGATATCAAAGAAAGACACAAAATATTTATATCGATTGTGTCCGGATTTTATTTTCCAAAAACACTAACAATATGGTTCGGATTATATTTTTCAGACCAGGGGTATTTTTTGGAAATTTTGCAGGGCGCAGGAGAATACAATAGGGTGGGAAATTAAGTTAAGGGTCTGATTTGTTAGAAATTATAAAAATCAATAATTTATTTGATATGGATTATTAAAAAATGATATCTAATAATTTAAAGATTGAGAGAAAAAAATAGAAGTTGTTTTGTGTTTTTTATTTTTTAAATATTCTATATTAAACTGATGAAAGTAACCAAAAATAAAAACGGATGAAAACTTATAAAAGTGATAACTTTGTTAAAAAAAATCATTAAAAAAATTGTAACATAGTTCAATTGGTAGAGGCTAGCGATATCATATTGTATATACCGGTCGGGGTTCGAGTATCAGCTTAATTGTTTGATTTTTTTTCACTAACTATAATGCATTATTTATTTATTTATAGTAAGACATGTAAGGATGAATTTTTTAAGGGAAGCTCCGGACTATTAGACCTCGAGTAATCTACCATATATTTTTTTTAATTCAAGTTTGATCCATTTATCCATTAAAAAAAAGTTTGGTCCATTTATATATTATTTCAGTAATGTGATATTATTTTTTTTGAAAGATTTCATTAATGTGATAAATAGGCACAAGTGATAAATTAGTTTAACAGTCCATAAAAAAAAAATAGTTTCACAATGACATGTATCATTTTTTTTCTTAATTTCCTATTCTCTATCGATGGTAAATAAAAAATCTCCTTTTTAAGCAATCATAATACATTTTTTATTTATTAGCAATAATGAGACGTTTGATGAAGAATTCAAGATCCAAATTGTTTGAAATCTAGTCGTAATTTAGGCAACATTTTAGTGTAACAAATAAAATTTTCATAAAAACAGTGTAACAATTAAAATAATGGCATATTAATTAATAATTAAAGTAATGGCATATATCATGTCGTTTTCTTAGTTTTATTTTTATTTTCAACTCTTGATTATTCATTATTGAATACTGAGACACTTGAGGAGGACCTCAAGGTCCGAATTATTAGACGTGTAGTTAAGTAATCTATGCATCATTTTCTTTGAGTTCATATTTTTCACATTTATCTACCATTTCATCCACGAGAAAGATAAACACAAATGAGGATTAGTATCTCAGTGACATATATCATGTCCTTTTTATTTCGATTCTCGATTGATTGCGAATAAATAATCTCCTTTTTTAAGAACCATAATACAATATTTTTATTTAGTACTAAATAATTAGACGTTTCACGAAGAATTCAAGGTCAAAATGATTAGAAATCTAGTCGTAATTTAAGCATCATTTTATTTAGGGTAACAATTAAAATCTTCATAATCCACAAGTCCTAGCTGTAAAATTGCAAAAATTGTTAACCCGAACACAATGACAGGGGTTTGAACACTAGTGTGTGTGGGTTGATAATAGTTTTATCATTTGGTCCGACTAAAAAAACATATTCATACTAAAGTGTAACAATTAAAATAATGACATATTAAAATAATGGCATATCCTTTTTCTTAGTTTTTGTCTTTTATTTTCAACTCTTGATCGATGGCAAATAAATAGTACAGCTGGTTTTTGCCACAAATTTCTCTCCTTTTCCATGCATGATAAAATTCATAATTAATTACGTTAAATACCGTAATCCCCGTGAAAAATTTCCGAATTCAGATAGTAAATTCCCTCCTTGTGATCCTTCTCCCATTGATATTTTCTTCTATAACAACAATCTCTTTTTTACTGACAAGATCTACAACACTCTCCTCAAGAGCTAAACAAATCACACACAAAAATAACCACAATGGCCTGGCTTGCTAGGTGGATCACATCATGTTTCTTGCCATGCAGGCTTCCTTCAAGTATATATGTTTTCTCTTTTTTTTTATTTCTTGATTTACTATTTAGTCAATTCTCGTTACACCTAAAGTACATTTGAAAAGTATAGATATTTTTGGTTAAAAAAGATAGAAAAGAACAAACATTCACTTTTAATCATTTGTTAGTTTTGGTCTTGTTGTTTTTTTCTCTGCCCCATTGTTTAGGACTACTGATTTGTTTCTCATCTCCTTGTATGTATGTTTATCTATCTATATGTCATTAAAAAAACCACTTATAATAAAAAAAATCTTGATTTTCTGATCTCTCCGCAGATGCTGATGAAATGGCTTCATCACCTCGTGTGATAGTGAGAAAGAAGACATTTGACAAGAGAAAAGAAGAAAGTTTTAATAGTAGTTTCCACAAAAAACATTCCTCACAGAAAAGCACAAAATGCAAAAAGAGACAGGTAAACGACAAACCGATGGTCGATGACAAAAATGGATCAAGTAGGTCAATTTTTCCGGATGAAGATTATATAGTATTTTGCTTTGATAAAAATGGGCCATTTGATGTTGTGAAAGATGACAAAGGCTGTGTGCATAAATTTGCAAGGCCTTTGAAGCTTCAGGTATGTAGCCATTTCCATTTTCTTCGGAAATTGTTCACTTAGTTGGATTTGTTACATACAGTATATGGTACCAATTAGGCAATTACCAAACAAACAAGAGCATTGATATTATAAAAATATTGAATGATCTTGGTTAAAAAATTGTTTTTGTTACTTTACATGACTCAAAAGCAGGTGAAATATGACGAGGATGCAGACCAAGCTAGCAACATCAACATTCATAACAAAAGATCAAATACAAATCAGCATGATACTGACCAAAATGATCAAGATTGTAGAATAACCCCTTATAAAGAGGTGCCCTACCACACACAACCTTGACCTTTTTCATGTTTGTGTTCAAGTGTTGCAACTAAGGTTTTAAATCACGGTCGCAATGCCACGTCATAATCTTTGATATAATAAGAGAATTATGACTAATTAAAATATGCTTTCTGCAGGTTGAGGGAATTGATGACTATGAGATGTCATTTGCAGAATCAAGGGACTCTGTCCAATCTGAAGGCAGTACTGATTCATTTGCTTTCCCTGTGTAAGTCATTCTTATACTATCAATCAATCATAATCATCGGTTGTCTATGTAAAAAAAAAATATTGTTAATCAGTCATTATTGCCATATTCAAAACGTTTTATAACTAGTTTTGTGATTTGTCGATAATGTTATTTTACACTATCATGTATCAAAATTAAAGCCATATATAATAATGGTCAAACATATATAGAACTTTATTGTTACATGTTTTCAAGTACTAGATGGTGGTTTTTCTTTGCAAAACAGGTTAGATTGGGAAGGGATTGGAACTCCAACGCAAATGCCTAAACCAGAAGGTCAACATCACCTAAAGAAGCAGAACGACACTGCCGCATTTCCCAATTTCGTGAAGAAATCGCTGCATGTTGACCCTACCAGCGAACAACTGAAGCAGAAGGTGTGTAAGAAGTTTGAAACCAGTGACAATTATACGAAATCCTGTGACAAAAAAACGTTTGGACTTTTCAATAAGGTTTGGGGCAATAATGGACCCAATGAAGCCAAAGAAAATGGAAAAATTAATGGGAAAACTCCAAAGAGTTCTAGGAAGGATGCTACTATTAGAAACAGTGGTTCTGCTAAGAAAGAATTAGTTACCAAGAAGAAATCTGGAAAAGTTGAAGATGATGTTCATAATTCAAGTTTGGCTTTGAGTGAAATGGTTTGTTGTGATAATTATGTGGGTTTGGCGGGGCTGAACAAAGACGCTCCGAAAAAGGGCTTGGAATTGATGGGGGAATCAAAGAGGGTTGTGTTGGAGGATAGGAGGAGGAAGTTAAGTATATTATCTTGCTGAACATTCACATTTTGTTGTTTTGATGATTGTAATTTATGCTAGTATGTTTAGATATGTGGTTAGACTTAGAGAGAGCTTAAACACTCTAGCCATTCCAAATTGGGAGTTCTATGAAATGGATTTCAGAACATGCACTTGGTTGTTGAACTTTTGTTGCTTGTGTTCTTTGAACTATCATGATGATGATCATTATGCATATCTACTACTTGTTTGAAGGATTCATGGTATACTTTAAATCAAGTTATGAGAATTGGTAGCATGGTAGAAGAGATGTTTGTTTGTCCCTTGGCCATGATTCCCTCTCTATAAAATCTTACTCGTTCTAACCTATTTCTGGGAGCTAAGGAAAATACCTTCATTGCTATTTTATATGTTAAGTTCATTTTTAGATTATAGTTGGTCGTGCACACTGGTCTTCATTGTTGTGGCACTTTCTTAAGTACACTTTTTTAAAAAGATTAAGGAATAAGGGTATCAACAGAAAGGAATAAGGATATCGTAATGCAAATTCCAAAGGATTTCCTAAATCATTAACAAAACCACAAGAACTTCAATGCAATCATTTTGCAAAAAAACTCCCCATAAGAGGCGTCAAAATCGATTTCTCAAACCCAAGAAGAAGAATTCTAAAATACTTTTAAAGATTAATATAACCACCACAGCAACAAATATCACCAAAAGTTTTAAACTTCTAGAAACTCCAGGTCATAGAAAATCAATTCTTTTTCTTTAAATCACATAATCAATAAGTTCTAATTCTTCTGAAAAGTACGTAACATAGACACAATTTCCTTCCCAAATTTGTTCACTTCAAATTTTTTTCTCTTAATATTTTCATCCCCAAAAATGAGTTGAATTCTTTGGTCCAGAGAGTAATCAGAATGTCACTCTCCGTTTCTCATTGCCTTTTCTATTTAATGAATTTACATTAACTCGATTCATCTATTTATGCAGTTGCTGCTATATGTATGTACTGAAATCAAAATATAGCTTGAGTTCATAATAGGAAAACCCATACAAAGAATTGTTCAGAACTTCTTTCAGTTTCATCCTTGCCTTGCCTCAAAAGTTAACTTAAACTCTACATGTATTGCTGTTCCGTTCCTCATTTGAATTGAGTTCGTCCGGGAAAATTTTGTTTTGTTTTTAAGTTCTCAATTTGTTTATTTTAATCCAAAAGTTGAATGATTCTTCTTTTTCTGGTACGGAAGGGGTTACATGACTCTAACATGATACATATAGTTCTTAATTTATGATTTCAACTCTTCTTTACTGCAGACGGAATTTATCTTTTAGTTTGATGATATCAACAATAAAATAAGTAGTGTAATGAAATTTCAACTGATATAACTAAAAGTATTGGTCACAATAAAACTAGTGACTTTCACTGATCACATACTTGAAGGTACTATCAATGTTTGCTTTCAAGAGTCGTTCAAGGTTATTTCACACTAAGGAAATGAGCAAATTTTGTTGTTTTTCTCTTACAATAGATAGTAAGAATATGAACAAATATCAAGTACATTTTCACCTTTTCATTAGAATGTATACAAAAACCAAATTAACTGCAGAATTTATACAAAAATAAAAGCGCAAATATTAACAATACAGATGACTGGTTTAGCTTGTCGATACATAGCTATGGACCACGTAATGGAAGTATGAAACCAGAAGACAACTTGAACACACGCCCACACATAGACATAGCCACGTAGGGGAAGTTGGAAGCGACAAGAGGAATCAGAATCATGATAGTAACAGTTTGCTGCTGTTTTGAACAATAACCGAGGCCCCAACAGGCTAACACAAATACAGCCACTGCATCTTAGAATCAGCTACTAGAAAAAAAACTTGAATGCAAAGACTCACATTTAACCCTAGTCAAACAAGCTCTAGTTTTTTGATTTGTTACATAAAATGGCACATATTTATATTTTTGTTCAGAGAGGCATGTAAACAAACAAATCTCACCTTCCCAGACTGGATTGCTTTACCATTAGTGACTAAATAGCCCAACGTGTAAACTGAATTAGTTTAAATCACAGGTTGAAATTTTTGGATTTGAAAAGTAGTGACTGAAGATGTAACCTAGCACTAGCAGCGGCAGCAATAGATTCTTCATCTCGTTTTTCATTGCAAACAGCAACTGCGGCAATGTAAGCTTTTCTCGCTTCTTCTATTTTCTGGCATTCCATATCATCCTGTCAAACCAGATATGTTACATTGAAAAGGTCAACATGCAATGATTAGTTATTTCAGCACAATTAACATAGTTCTAGTGTTGTGTTGAAATTGTCACCATGAATAGCAACATCTGCAAATGTATAGACGTTAACAAACTCACAATATCAGGCACGTGATTGAAAACATAAGGCTTGGTGTCATAATCATCCGTGTATTTAGCAGTGTCGGTTTTTGCAAAGCTTTCAAGCAGCAACGTGAATGTCGAAACATCTGCTTGCACAGAGTCTAGCTCTTCTTGAAGTTTCTCCACTTTCTTGTTGGATGTCATCATTTCCCAATGTATCTTTTCAAGGGCAGCTTGCTTGTCTGCAAGTTTAATCTGTGGAAAGAGACCAGTAAAAGTGTAAGAAGAAAACATTCTAAACATTCTCTTAATGAAATGGTCATTTATCCCCCTATTTTATCGTATGAGCCTGAAATAGGACAGCATATCAAAAATTTTAACTATATCCAAAGTTTCTAAGAAAAACACTAATCTTGAGTGCAATCAAAACAATAGACCACGTCAAAGTTAAACTCATTGCAATGTGAAGCTTCAACATGCTCTACACTAACACATACCTAAATAGATTAGCACTAAGAATTACAGAATAGAGCTTTCAACAACTGAGAGATGGACCATGCTTGACTGTAAATGACTTTGCAACTAGTTGTACCAAATTATTAAAGAAAACACATAATTAAATCAGTACCTTAGCATCAGAGAGTTGTTGTTGAGCATACTTTAGTGAATATTCCTTTTCAGAAACCTGGTGTTTCATTTCATCAAGTTTTGCATTAACAGTATTCATCTGGTCTCTCGAATTTTCTGCTGACTTTAAAAGTTCATCTTTCTCCCTTAACTTCAGCTGAAGTTCCTCTACCTGTTCCTTCAATTTAGCTAACTCTTCAATGTCCTTCTCTGATGTAAAAGCTCTTCCAGAAAACATAGAAAAGCTATCAGAATCAGAATTACTGTTGTCATTTTTTCCCTGTTCTTTTGCTGCATGGTCGTTTATCTTCCCGGAAGGAATAGATTGAGCAACATTCCTGCTTTTTGAATCAATTGCCTATCAAAGTGCACATTAATGATTCAGTATGGTGATCACAACAAAAAAAAAATCAGTCATAAAGCTCTGTGCACAGCAAACTTATACGTTATTATGATTACAATTTACAAAAGAAGTCATTACTTTGAAAGGACAGTTTTCGATTGCCATATGATCAGGATTAACAAAAAGAATATAACAATAACAATAACAATGAGTACGGATAGCTTAGAAATATAGTCTCGTTTGTTAAATCATTTTGAACACTTTTAAGTAAGATGCACAGAGTACTAGGGCGCTACATGGTTACAGACAATATATGGTTAGCAAAAAACATCCAGTGAAGTCTCTTGTCACTTGTGAGCCAAATGAATACCGTTATTTTGAATAGAAACTAGGAATAAAAAATCTTACATCCACATAGTCTAGGAATACTATGTTATTATTGAGTAGAAACTAAGAATAACAAAATCATATATCTCCAGAGTCTAGGGTAATACCAATATGCCTAGCAACCTTTCACTTGTGTTACCTAATAATATTGAAAAATTACATTATAAACAAAAAGAACTTTCTGTAGGTTTTTACCCCTCAGAAAAAAAGGAAGGAAAAAAAAAGAACTTTCTGTAAACCATCTTCCTAAGGTTTTTCTAGTCTAAATCCTAAGGGAAAGAAGTTTATAGTCCAAGCCGTACCAAATAAGTCAAGGTGATACGCAATGTCGACCACCAAGGACAAGAAGTCCGAATCAAAATGAAGTACTTATAGATAGGGAGGCGGCATAATTGGGTTGCTGCCGTGGCCAAATAGGGACTAGTCTCGTAAGCAATTCAAATTGACCAAACCTATAAGGAAACCTAATGGTTTCACTTTAAATAAAATAAGAAAGTATGCAAATTCAAAGAAAGTATTGTAATCAAAAGACAAATTATGTAAAAGGTTATAACGCAGAGGCAGACATTATAATGTGAAAACAGGACAGTCAACAATACAGTAATGCTTTCAACAAGACGCAAAAATTGAAAATATATATGATATTTAATGCCCCACACTAGTACTAAAACATTGTCATTCAAAAGCAAGGTTGAAGAAACAACACAAAATTTCAAAAATGTCATGTCACGCACAAAACAAAACACATGTCATTTACATGAATAACTATCACTTGGCAACTCATCCACACAGCGTTTCCCAAAGGTAACTGTCACCGCCTATTAATATATGATTCTAGATGAATATGTAAACTGAATTTATGGAACAACAGAAAGTGTGTAATATGGTATGATAGAAATATACATAATGCAGTAATTTTACAGAATCCATGCTTGAAAAAGGAAATGAATTAGTTCTGCAATTTTTCATCTTTCACCTTTATTAAAACCCTAAATATGAGTCTGCATTATTCCAAATCAATCCAGATAGTGTCACAATCGCATGATCGTAAACTATATCAAAAGGAACTAAATCCTTAATTCCTTGAAATTTGAACATAAATAAACCTTGCAAATTTTACCTTTTTATACAATGATTCTCTTGCGGGTGCCTTGGTGTAGATCATGGAACCACGACGAGTAAACGAACGGCTGGCTTTACGATCCTAAAAATAAAATCATAAATTCAACAACCCAGTTAAACAAAACCGATAAATTGTAATCAAAGATTCAAACTTGCACAAGTTTTATTAAACTCACGACTAGCATTGAGTATTATAAACAAAAACAGTAAAGTAAAACAAAAAAACATTTTTAACCCTGAATTTGGAAGAGAGAGGGTTGGATAGTTAGTTACCATGAGGGATTCAACGAGGGGGACAATTTCGACGAGATCATTGAAGAGGTCACGATTCAAATTGGAATTAGGTGCTGAAGAAACAGCATTGGTGGATGAATCTGGGTCACCGAATTCTGAACTGTTTTGCAAATCCGCGAAATGCTGCATTTTGATTTATCACTGTAGAAATGATCAAGAGAAGAGAGATAGAGACTTGGAAATGACTACACTTTGAAAACGGCTTAGTTCGTTTCGATTTGCAGACTAAAACAACAACGGATATCATACAACTCACTCTCAAATTACTAACTTACCCCTTCAACTTCCTCTTATATATATTACTAAATTACTAACTTAACTGCCGTTCATATTGTTTTTTTTAAGTTGTGTATATGGAGCGGTAATTAACTACCGTTGAAAAAAGACCGAAAAACAAAAATGTATTTTTCATGTGTTTTTAAGAAAGTTCATATGTGTAATAAAAGCAATTTTCTTGTGGTGTTGTAGAAACTATATGTGGCCCAGCATCTTATACTATGTCATGGGCCGCTCCTATGCATATTTGGGATGTTCTACTAACACGCCATCATATTTTAGGGGGTATGAAAACTCTTTTGTCTATTTTTAATCAAACACTTAAAAGATTTATATTTATTTTTGCGTTAATTAGATCTACACATGAAAATATTTATAATTTTATAGCCACTCAAAAAGTATATTTTAATTTTTTATTAGATTGATAATATTGGTTTTCCTTTGTGACAAAAATGGTAGAATAAATTAGATATTTTATGATATAAGGACTAATCTAGCCAAAAAAATTATATAAGGATTTAGAATTACGTTGCAAGCAGAATGAAATTTAAAATAAAAAAAATAAAGAAGAGAGATTATTATTAAAAGTGCCTTTAATTGTCATTTTACAATCGTCTTAGGTGAGCTTTAAACTTCATCCTCTAAAATTATAAAGTCTAACTCACTAAACCTACACTTTTAGAACATAACATCCTCGTAATAGAATAAAGGTAAATGGGGAAGCTAATAGTTTACTACAAGAAAACATAAATGCCAGATATGTTTGTAATAACCTGCTGCATATTCCAAACCATTTTACTATTACCGTAGAGTGTGGCAATTTACACCAGTAATAGTATTATTTTCTATTAGAATATATATCTGTGACATGCAGAAAATTTTGACGTTCCTTGTTTCACTCTCATTGTGTGGGCAATTCAGTTCTTTTGGCATTACCATATTAATAATTCAATAGCTTATAGATATGTTGGTTTGTAATTGGTAAAATTGTGCTTGAGAGATTGGAGCCAGTCCTGCAATATTGAGAGGGTAATTCTTCTCCAAGACAAGACAAGATAATAGACTTTAGAGATATATTGTACTATGAAAAAGGCCAAATCCTAGCCCCACTTCCATTGAATTTAATATTGAAAACTCAGAAGCTGTTTGCTATATTTGTCATGAATTGTTTATGCCAATTTTCAATATCTAACTATACTAAAATAAACACAGTTGAGACGAATTTTTATCATATCTATTTTGTTCACTATGATGATGAATCACTATCTAAACCTAGCTAATTAAGTCAACTATTTTTTTTTGTCAAAAACATTTTTCATATATGATAATGATATACCAACTTATAATTTTGTTACGTCACTTGTTCTATTGAAAATGTAACAATACTATAAATACATGTCTTGATGGCAAGTGTTGAAAAACTCTTGGTTCTTCAATTCAATGCAACTAATTAATTAATGACATTTGACTTTGGTGCCATATTTCTTCCAAATTTGGATTTCTAGTTGAGCAACCTAACATAGAGAAGTTAGAAACCTCGTCCAAACAGGATTTGAATTCCGTAGAAATCCTCTGAATTCCCTCAGTCTGCAGCTACCCCAACAAGAGCAATTATTATGCCATTCGTAGGTAGGAGGCACATACATGTCAAACACAAAATCCGAATGAAAAGGATCAAGGAGATACATGTCCATTACAAATAGTACTAGGGTTTGGTCCGGTAGACGTTTCATGTCCATTACAAACCGTGCATTCAACAAATAGACTGCGTTCTATGAAGAAGTAATAGTATGTTTGGATTGGCTTTTCCACAACGGATGCACATCCCAATGCCACATTTTGTGAGAAGCTACAAATTGGGAGCTACAAATTGGGAGCTTCAGCATAGATGTGTGTTTGGTGTGGTTCTACCGTGAAAAGAAACAAGCAACAACACATACACACTGACACTTCATCACCAATAATAATTTCAAAAATTAAGTTAATTTGAGTATAAATATGTCATGTTGTCAAACACCTAACACTTCTTCAGTTTAAAATTTTGGTATTACTCTTTGTTATAGGTTACAATTTGACTATCCCTAACATTTTGACTAAATGATTAATTGAAGGTTAAAAGCGTCAAACATCTTAACCGAACACTTTGCTCATTTAGAAAATTGGTCAAAATTGTAATCATAGGTTTCGGATCATTATAGGCTAAGAAAGATATGATCTTATCCAATTATTAAGATGCTGTTAAGCAAGAGATAATACTCCATTTTTTATTAAATTTGGTGTTTATATATAGGGGAATCCATTATTACAAAACTCTCCCTTTTCTTCTTCACAAACTCTAGTTCGTCACCACTTTTTTTATTGATATAACAAAAAGAAGTGACTTATGGTTAATTTTGACCTAAAATCATCCTTCCAACTTGTTTTTTTTTCTTTTTTATAGTCGAATAAGTGATTTCAGGATATTTTCAATTTTATTTCGTTTATTTTTGTGATTTCTTTGTCTTTGCATAATTATGTTTCTTTTGATTTTCCGTCTTTGTGCGATGTATTTTTTTTTTGACAAAAAAAAACGGTATTCGTTCATTCAAATTGATAGTGTACATCGATACGTCTAGAAGTCCTAGCTGCAAATGCCGATATTGCAAGGTCGAACGTCGTGACCCGGGTTCAAAGTTGGATTACCACAGTTGTGTGTGAGTTTAATTTCAGTGGATTACCACTTCATCTAAAACCAACAAAAAAAAAGCACATCGATACAATGAAAATTCGCTAAAAACAAAAATGATGTATCTGTGAACAAACTCACAGCATCCATGTTAATAGCATAAAACGGTAAAGTATTAAAGCCTACACATGTGACTATATTTAAGTCTCTGAATACCCATGTTTCCAAATCTGCAACGTTGACGACTCCAAAGTCATTGATTTGATCTGCACTAGATCGAAGCTGATCTGACAATCTGAATCGAGCAAATACCTGAACGAAACAAGAAAGACAAACAACGTCGTACAAAGACGACAAACAAAACAAAGTCGCACTAAGATGACAAAATCACGAAAGAAGAAACGAAATATATGTGAAAATCGCTTATTTCAATAAAAGGGAAATAGAAAAACGAGTTAGAGGGGTGATTTTGGGTCAAAAATTGACCCTGAACCACCCCTCTTTGGTGGATGAAGGAGAAGAAACTAGGGTTTTGGTGACGGCTCACAAGAGAGAAGGGGGAGAAACATATTATTGTTCCGATGTGTTTTTTATTTACCATCTTAGTGCGGTGTTTATTTGATTCAGATTGAAAGACCAGCTTTGAGCAAATGCCGATTCAATCAATGACTTTGACGTCGTCAACGTTGCAGATTTAGAGACATCAGTATTCCGGATACTTGAATATAATCATATTTATAGGCATAGGCACTCTGTCGTTTTATTTTACTAACATGGATGTTGTGAGTTTGTTCGCAAATTCATCCTTTTTGTTTTTAGTGATTTTGAATTTGTATTATATCGATGTACTTTATCAATTTGAATGAATAAATGTCGTTTTTCTTTTCAAAAAAAAGTTGCATTTTCCTACCTTTGCTATTAAAAAATAGAAAATGTTTACGAACGCATCTAGAACACTCTTTAAAGACCATAAATGTTTTTAGAAGTGTTAAATTTATTAGAAAATAAAGTATTTGACTTTATAATGTAATAGTTTCATTATTTGAAATCCTTAAAGAGTGTCCATGAAGCATTCATTAACAAGACCCTTAAAAAATCTTTAGTGTTTTTAGAAGTGTGCATCCGATCGCAGAAATTCTTAAGACGCACACATCAACATGCACAATTTAATGTTTTTTCTATATATATATAATTTCAAACTCTTGTTTTCATATGATAAATCGTAAAATGATCATTAATTCACTTCAATTAACAATTATTTCTCCTTCTTCATTTTTTTTTTTAAAAAAAACTTTCAAACTAATCTTGGGGTGAGGAAAGTAGCATTCAAAGCAAAATGTGAATGTAAAGCTCTTAATTGGTGCCAAGAAAATGGATTAGAGTTTCTTCAGGAAAAAAAATGGATTAGAGGCTTTCATGTGACTTCAACATATACTAAGGGCCCGTTTGGTGCGCAGGATAAAGAGACATGATATGATTAAGATATTCTATCCTGACTCAATCCGTTGTTTGGTGCACCAGCATGAAAGGATAAGTGTAACCTATTTCTAATCATATCTCACTCCCCATTTGTTATTTTAATCCTTAAGATTTAGTGGGTTAGCAACCTGATAGGATAGAGCTATCAAACATGTATCTATTATCAAAACCTTATTCGACTCCCACCTCCAAAGCTTCTACTTTCTTCACGTTTTTTATTTATTTTCTTCTCATCTATTTTCTGTTCCTCGTCAATTTTACTTTTCTTCTTTTTACTCCTTCTCTCAATCAATATTTAGGCCTCCTTTTCATGATTCTGTAACAAATTCGAAAAGTTTCGTTTCCAGATTTTGTCACGACTACCATTGAAAAATAGGAGGTTTTGTTTCCAAATTTGAAAGGTCAGTGTAGCAAACCATTCCTGTGATTTTCGAGTTACTGTAGCAAAAATCTCAAACCCAGATGGATCTTATTTCAATTTCGTTGAGTTTGATTGATCTGCTGTTGTTGTTTGTCTAAAAAACAGATTTCAATATAGTGTTTTTCCAGAACTTCTTTCACAATCTGCGTTTGGATTTCAAGTTTTTATAGAGGTTCTGAGTTGCTCCAATTGTGGGTTTTAATTTGGTGATTTTGTTGCATTTGTCTAGATCTACACGTATAGTGTAGATCTAGATCTGCACGTATAGTGTAGATCAAATGAGATTTCCAAATAATCATAAAAAAGTTTATAATAGTTTTGTTTTTCAAATAATTTAATTCGTATGCTACATTTTTGAGGCAATTTTTTTTGAGTTTTTTTTTCCTGGATTTGTTTTGAAAGTTTAAGATGAGATGATGAAGATGAGAAGGGAAGAAGATGAATAAATGCACCATAAAATTTGGTGTTGAAATAATTCTATGTTTTCTTATGTGTGCACCAAACACATGATAGGATAAAGTAATGTTACTTGTTTTCTTATCATGTGTGCACCAAACAAATAATAGGATAACTATTTATCATTTCGCTATCATATCTTATCCTTAACCAATTCTCTATCATATCATGTCTTTATCCTATCATGTGCACCAAACGGACCCTAAAGGTCTATGTTGAATATGCACTGAGAGGCATACTAATAAAACAAAATATTTGTCTAATTTGTTCATATATAGGCTTACTGGCTTAGTTAAGGCTAAGGCCTTACTGGATTGACCCTAAATTGAGCAAGCCATGCTTAAATTAATTCATGCAAAATAAAAAATAAAAAATGTTCATGATATGAAGGTATATAACTCATATCATATGTTATTGTCATGATGGGCACTATAATATATTTAAGATAAATCCAAATATATACTGCCAAGATGAATATACAAGGGGCAAATATCATGGTATATCTGTTGGCAGGATATGAAGCATTTCCAAACATCAACATAATGATCAGATTCAACAAACTCTTCTAAATCATGAAACTCTGATTCAATTCCAATAATGTATAGTAGTTGAAGTTTGATTATTAGTGGCAGAATAGAAAGGGAAGTAAGTAATAATGGTTGCAGTTGCACAAATTCAGACGTAAAGGTTGAATAAGGGGAAGCTATGACATGTACTCCATGGCAAAAAATGAAGGACCACGAAAAGCATGTGGCTTGTTCTGTATCCATAACATGGGTGTTGTCACAATCCATGATACTCTGTCACATTAAAAGACCACAACATAGTCCAATTGTATGTACATTAGTCCATCTTTCCCGGACCTATTTTGGCAATAAAATTGGCTACTTCTTAAACAAGTGCTATCATTTCCTTATTTTGATGTATTTGAATTTTCCCATTCCTTTGTACTATTTTCATCTGCATTTTCCTGGCTTATTACTTACGTTGTTTTTTTACCCTTCTAGTTATATAGGATTAGGAGTATACATCAACTTCAACCAATAGTATGGGCAACACAACACAACAGCTTTGACGTTGAATGTTCAAACACAGGAAAATTGGTCGGTTATTGATTGTAATCATATTTTTATGTGCCATTATTACAAACAATAGCTCCCGGACAACAATGATTAACCTCAAATTAATGTTCTGTTGTGAATCGTGGTACAACATGCACTTCGTATTCGTATATGGTTTGTCCATTTAGTTTTGTCAATATTGTACGTGGATAATTAAATTTATATTTTGCATATAATTCTTATACCATTTGAGAGTGTAAACCACAAATCCAATAAGCCTACTATAAAACAAATATTGATATATGCGATGAGCATAACTCGGTTGGTGGTGACAATGTATTGTAATATATGCATGAATCGACGTTCAAACCTTAGACACTTTGTTTATTTACTTTGTAAGATGAATTCCAGTCATTAGACTATTTATCCCACACAAAAAAAGAGATATTAGTGTGAGATTCTTGTTCCCACAAAAATGGCTTGAAACTTCATTCAGTGTTGTTTTTTTACACATCAAAAGCAAATTTATTGATGATAATGAAAGAAGTACCTTGAGTAGTAAATCAAACTCGTAAAAATACAAGAGGTATTGAACTCACCGGAAACAACAAGAAAAAATATATATCTAATTAAACAATCAAGAGGGTAACCGATGAAAAAATAATAGCTTCAAAAGTCTCTTCAATCACCGGATCCTTTGAAGAAAAAATAGCTTTGTTGCTAGCCTTTCAAATTTTCTAGATAAATGTGTGTCGAGTAAATAGGCAATTACTCTCTTGAAATTGTAAGTTTCGTCAATTACCTCTTGATATTGACAAAACTTCAATTACCTCCCTGAACTTGGACAGTGTTAATCAATTTACCCCTTCTGTTAGTCAACATGACGTTTTGCAAATACCCCCTGAAGTTTTGCAATTATGTGCAAAATGCCCCCGAACTTGAAAATTTATATATTTTTTTTTCTTATCCTTGACTCAAGATATTAATAGAAATCTTACCAATGAACAGTTGCTAGGATTCCTAGGTCTCAAAGTATTTTTTATCACAAATTTGTGCGAAATCATTCCTCAATTGCAGCACCATGAACTGCACTGCTTAATAAAGATGCATTTTTATGGACTAAAGCTCCTCAAACCACATTTGACCATCTTAAACGTACCTCTGCTAAATGAGTCACCCTTCTTGTTAGCTTGAATCATGAGAACTAATAAGAAATGCATGTGCTGGAGAGAATATATTTTCCAAATCCTTGAGAGGGTAGTACCATATGTAACTTTTTGCATAACGAATAAAGAAGAGAATAAGTTTTAGAGTATTTGTAGTCTTTAACTATCCTACTAATTAACGGTCTTGCATTCTTACAGTACAAAATGCATAACAATTAATAATCATTCATGTAGGTTAGGTTGATCCTATAATTCTTATTTCTTAGTACAATATTTGTAGTAAAATTTTCAACTTCAATTTTGTAAGAGAAATTCTAATCTCAATTTCAACTTAACTCCGTAAACTCTAGAGCAAGTTTGATGGTACAGCCATAACACAATTAATCATGGATTACTTTTCACCTCCTCCTTGGTGGCGGGGCCTGAATGGGTTGAGAAGAACAGAAAAATATTATTTTAGTGCTCAAGGATAAGAAAGAAAATATATAAATTTTCAAATTCGGGGGGCATTTTGCACATAAGTGCAAAACCTCAGGGGGGGTATTTGCAAAACGTCATGTTGACTAACATAAGAATTTAACGGATGGGGTAAATTGATTAACGTTGTGCAATTTCAGAGGGTAATTGAAATTATGTTAATGTCAGGGGGGTAATTGACGAAACTTACAATATCATGGGGCAATTGCATATTTACTCATTGTGTGTAAATAATAGTAAGACCATTTTGGTACTTCTTGTTTTAAGAAAATGTCTTAAAACTTTCCAAAAGTGTAAGGAGAGAATACCTAGCAATATTATCGTTGCTTTCAATCCATTTGAAAGTTTGATAGCATGTTGATCTTGTGAAACTACATTTGCAGAATAGGTGATCCTCCACCTCTAAAACACGCGGGGCATCAAACACAATTGAAAGTTGGCCCTTCACTCAAAGGGAGGCTCGATGATCAACCAGGGAAACCTTGGATCATGGGATGAGAGAACGCCAGAACAACCTATTAGGGCACGAATGTATCACTAAAAGATTAAACAGCGTATTCGTACACAACATGGCACATCCTTTCCTTTAAAAAAAAACAAATGGCACATATGACTGCTATGTACATCCCCCAATCAATACCAATTAAGGACAAAATATTTGTTGGAACTCGCACTTCATTTAGGCATGGGTATGCCAGTATTTGAGAAGGCATGAAAACAACAAAAACTCTATCAAGAGAGCACTATAAAAGAGGTCGGGAATAATGGCAAAGACGAATTCTACGCACACAATCTCATAAAATATGTAGTGATCATTCTTGGTCTTGTATTTTAAGACTATGTTCTAAACAAGAATGTAATGTTTTTTTCTTACTAAGACCATAATTGATTTTGCATACTCGTTTTTTATTATCACAGTGACAAATACATACATACACAAATAAACACACGAGGAGAGAGAGAGAATGTGGTAACGAGTTCGAACCTAAAATTTCAGGTAACATTCTCAGAACAAAACTACTAGATTGTAACAATTGAAAACAATAAATTAAATGGTATGTGTTGGATTACATTTTTGATAAAAGTTATTTTGACCAATATTTTTTCAAAATAACTCTATAGATATTACTTCATTCAATTTAACATGATATTCATTTCTTTTTTTTACTAATAAAGTAGTCAAAATACATATCAGTGAAAAATGACATTCATTTTTAAATAGATATTTTTTTTACTAAAGGAGTATTATATTATATTCCCATCGCCTATGTTGAAATATTTATGATACAACAAAAAACAAAACTCACGAAAAAAACATTGACAATTTGTTTTTTTAAAAGGACGGAAAAATTATTGACATAAAAATACTAAGAAATGGTTTAACACACTAAAATTTAAAAAATACCTAAATAAAAATATTTAACATCGTCAAAATTAATGATTTAAGAAGACCTTTTAACTTTTTACTAGTATTTTCTTTCAACAAGAAAAAACCTATTACTAGCATTTGAAATTTATTTATGTATTTTTGTGTTTGTTCTATGGTGATAAATAATAATTTTGAATTAATTAAATAAATTTATAAAATTGATTTTTGAATTCACGTAAAGTCAATTTTTTTTAATTTTATAATTGAATACTATGGATCAAAATTATTTGATTGTGTAATCATCAAAAAAAGTTCTTTCCAAATCAAACAATAAGCTAAAGTAGTAAATGAATTTTATCAAGGACAAATCGTTTCAGAGAATCGAGTTTCATTCTTAGATGAACTAATTCTTGGTCAAATTGTCATTATCTCACAGTCAAACTCTAGGTTGTTAAGATTTATTTCCTCTGAGAAATGAAGGGTTAACGTCAAAAAAAAAAGTTTCTTCCAACATTTATAACAAAATTAGGAAAAAGTTCAAATTTATTCAACAGAAAAACTAACATTAGCTTCAACAGCTTCAACTTAATTACTCATTCCAAACGAATTCTAACATCATAAAAATATGGTCAAATTTGACTATTGCAAACGAATTCTAAGGTAAAATGAAAGCAATGACTCATTTGGCAACACTTGGTGCTAATTAAGGTTTGATTCTGACTAAAAGTACTTAAAAGAAATTACATGCTTTTAAACTGTTTGAGAGTTTTTAGAGAAAGATCTTGGAGGTATGAAATTAGAAGAAAGAAATAGAAAATAAAATTAAAATTGTTTGAACAAGTAGTTTTGTAAAGAATGATAAATGAATGTTTATGAATGATGTATTTTTAACTTTGAAATTATTGTAACAACATAGATTGGATTTGAAATATATACAAACCCGCCAAGATCTTTCAAAACTCTCCTCCAATACAATTTTTTAATTCTCCTAAATTATGAAGAAAAAAAAACTAAACCTCCAAAGTCCTCCATTCTCTTAGCTCTTCTTCTCCATCTTTTCCACTTCTTCCTTCCGTTTTTTACAAACCCTCTCTTCAAAAAATTCTAATATGGTCATATGACCAAATAAAAAGTGTTTGGTCACACACACATAAAAAAATATTTTTTAATAGTAAAGTGGAAATTGATAAAAAAAAATCATTGAATATTTTAAGGATCATCTTTTTATGTGTGTGTCCAAACACTATTGATTTGGTCTTGTGACTATGCAAGAATATCTCCTCTCTCTTCCCCTCCCTTAAAAACTCTAAAAGAGAACCTTAGTCACAACTTCATCAGAGTCGAAGTTTTAACCCATCTAAAACATAATCACCCCTAGGGAATAGAGATCATAAGAGAACAAAAATCTGTAAGATTACCCAAAATTCGAATGAAATTCTTGAAACTCCAAAAACGTAAATTTAGTGATACGAGTCATGCTAACAAGAAATCATGTGCTCTTAAAATATTTGTGAAAAAAAAAAACTAAATGCTTATCCATCTCATAAATATTGTCTTTTTAACATTTTTTTTTTCTCAAAATGATTGTCACTTTATAATATCAATGCAATATTTATTATTTTTTTTCCACTATTATACCCTTGTTTATTGAATTTTATCCATATTAACTACTCCACTAACTATAATTAATAAGGATGTTTTAGTAATTGCTACTAATTTTACGATTGAAATCAACACAATTAATCATTTTTTTAATAATCGTACACAAACCTTAAACGATTAATATTATGAGTCGAAAGGGACAATAGTTTTACATTAAAAACTCTTGGAAAATTGAATTCATCGTTTTTCACTACTCTTTAACACTATTTTTTTTTTCATTCAACAAATATCTTCACTCTCTATCATTCCACTACCATAACTCAAGCTATAAAACGAAATGAAAACTCCAAATCGTAAATCTTAGATGTGACTTCACCTTCAACCCATCTTAATAATCTCGTTAGCAAGTACAACCTAGTGAGAACTGCATTAAAAATGCTCTCCCACCCCATGTCGATGCAGTGCTTATCGCTTGTCCTATTACAAACGAGACATCCACATCACCAGATCACTCGCACCACGCCTCATTGATTCAATTCACATTTTTATGAAAAATTTAACCCCAAATTTCACCTTATAGTTTTAATCTGTCAAACTGGAAATTTAATACTACAGCTTGGTTGTGTTTGTGTGTGAATTTAAGCTTTTATCCAGACCGACATAACATACATGCACCCATCGTCATCATCATCACCCATTCCATGCATATTAAGAGCAATTGAGTTGACACTCCTCCACTATGAATGCACTAACACATCTTCCCCACCAACCTAATTATTTGGTTACCCTTGTTCCATGAAATTGGCACTGTGAGTGAGACTTGATTTAATCACACAATGGTATCAGTAGGGTAAGGACCAGAATAAGCCACCACAAGACAACCGACTCTTCACATCACATTCTTGTCTTGTCACACTAACCCACGTGTCTACCCTCTCTTCCGCACGCGCACTCATCATCGCGCATGCTATATGACTCATTACTAACTAACCCATCGATGTTGAAATAAATACATCTAAATTCATAATTCACTATTTAACATTAATTAACAAGATAATCCCTAAAAAAACAACATATGCAAGATATTTAATTAGGGAACTTCTTTTACTTTCAAAAAGTGAAAAAAAATTAAATAACGTCTTCGCCATCCTCTTTCCTCGTACAAAATAAACTCAATGAAATAATAAATAATATTGATCAAAATCATATTCCATCAATCGGTTTCTTATTTATTTATTAACTATTCGTGAGTTTTATTTATAATTATCAGAGTGAAAGCCATAGTCATACTCATACCCATAGTAATACTCATAGCCTTGCATTATTATTATTATCTAAACAAGGTAAAATAAGATTAAGGAAGTAAACAACCGACATACATTAATTAAAACACATTTGGATTATATTTTCTATTTCTCTAACCAATCAAATTCAACATTACATATATTAAAACAAATCAGATAAGAAACTAACATGGAAGTTAGTTGTGCATGCACATCAGCAGCAATTAAAACCAAGCTCAATCACACCTCCAAGATTTGAAGAAGAAAAAAATAAACAAAATAAAAATATACTACACCTCATGATTAATAATACGAAGTGCTTCCATCTTCATTCTTCTCTTTCACTTTTTTACTTTGGTTTCAAATATTCTTTGCTCTTGTTTAAAGTTAAAATATATATAATCATAAAAGGTTAAAATAAAATAAAAAGTTGATTTGAGCATTAATAGTAACTATATCAAGGAAGATGAAAGAGAGAAGAATGATCCTGATCAGACCATTGAGTGTGATTCCAGTAACCATGATCAACGGTGTTAGGAAGATCAAACAAACCTTGATGATCAGCACCACCATCACCATTCCAATCCAACGATCCAAATCCACCGTTGCTTGTTTTACTCTGTAGCAAAGAGAAATCAATACCATGGTCCAGCAACGATCCAGAACCAGAAGAACCACCTCCACCAGCACCAGCACCTGTATTCTCCGGTAACAACTTCAATGCGTCTTCTTCATGATGTTTTTGATCGCCTGTAACAGTCATCAGCTTTTGGTTTTGCCACTGAAACGACGCATCATTAAAACCGTTAACACTAACATTACCGTTACGGCTATCGTTACCGATAACACCAAATCCAAACGGCAGTGTCTCGTTAGAGGAAGTGATCAAGCTTGTGAAAGTTGCGATCTCTGAGAATATACCACAATCACCTGTTCCTTGTTCCAGTGAATCATTCTCAAAACCTTTGTTGATTTTCTTCTCCGGCGGTGGCGTTGGTTCAGAAACTGTTTCAGTCACCGCAGCGGCGGTTAGGCTGGAACTCTCACTACTAGAATGAGAGTTAGACTTATTCTCCGGCGCCTCAGGTGGAGTTGTCGGTAAAACAGTGGAATCTGAGGAGGAAGATTTTTTTGGTTTGCTGGAGCGTTTGGATTTCCGGCAACCACCACCGACGGGGACGTTACGGAGGACACCGCCTTTAGTCCAGTAACGGCGGCAGTTTTTGCAAAAGTGGCGAGGCTGAGAGAGATTGTAGTTATTGTAGTAACAGAATTTGGTGTTGATGGAGTCACAGCGAGGACATTTCATGACTTCTTGGTTCAGGTTATTGTTGTTTTGGTTGGGTCTGAGACGCCGATCACCACCTCCGCCGCCGAAGAATCTGGTTCCTCCGGCGCCTCCGATGGAATGCTGTATCTCCTGCATTTGGGCGAGGGAAAGTGGTGGGGTTTAAGGAAGAAAAAGAAAGGATCGGCACCTGAGAGTGGTGTGTGTCAGTGTGTTAATGAATGTTAGTATGTTGGGAAGAGTGTGGAGAAGAAGCAGAGGGAAAAAGAGAGAAAAGAGTTTTCATTGGGTGTTGTGATCTTCTCACTGACAAATATCCCCCCAAATGTACTCTATCTTCGTTTTTTATTATTTTAAGATTGTTTTTACTCAACTACCCCTTCAACTTGGTCGTAAATACGTTTTACCCTAGTCACTTGTCAAATATACCAAAATATCCCTCATTTCCTTATGAGTTATTGAGGTTTGTTTGGCCTTTAACTTTCTTTGAGCACCGGAGCTTATGAAAGTGTTTAGTTATGTGGTTAGAATAATTGATTTTGGTCCTGTCCGCATAGCTTAATTGGTAGGACAATGCATTATTATATGCAGGGGCTGGGGTTCGAACTCCGGACACCCCACTTATTCACCTTATAAGGTGAATTCTAGCCACTAAGTTACCTGACCAAAAAAAAAAAAGAATAATTGATTTTGATATAATTTATGATGGATGTTATTTGAACAATCTTTCGGTTGACAATGTCTTTGACAACCATAAATTTATGAAGAAAACGTAGGTTTTAGCACGAAAATCAAAGTAATAGAGAGATAAAGTAAAATTATACGTGAGTATGATAAAAAAAAGTTATCACAAAATAGTTGTACAAATATCATTTATCATAGTTGATTATGTATAGTTGATTTGTGTTTAAAGTAATTACAATTAAAAGTTGTTTGTGTTTAGATATATTCGTGTAAAAGAGAGTTCAACTTTAAAGAACTAATAACCGTGAAAGAAAAATAGATGATGCGAAAGTAAAAGAATAGAAACATAAGATGTAAAAAACAAGACCTTAATGAAAACAACAACCTAGATTTCAGACCGTGACACAATGGTGGCCTCCATTTCCAGTGCATTGGTCGCAGACAAAGCTAGTTTTAAATTATGATATTTTCTATGGGCTTTGTAGAGGAGACGGAGGATAGTTTTTTTACGATGATGATTTTTCAAAATGTTCTCTAAGTTGGTCGAGATCTAGCCTAGAAGGTGGTGGTTGAGATGTTTAAAAATTTATCTGGTCTAAAAAAATATTGGGTTAATTGTTCTAATTGACCATTTAATATACACTATGTTTGAAAAATGACCCAATCAAATAAAAAGCTTATATTCTAGCCTTGTAATTTTATATTCATCTTATTTTGGACCCTGTAATATACGTGTATTCCAAAAAAGTAATCTAGAGATTGAATTCTTTCATGATTTTTTCCAAGCATGTTTAGGACATTAAAATATGGCTTTAAACAAAAAAAATTGATTTCGACTAGGACAGATTAATTATAAATTTTTATTTTTCATAATTATGAATTTCTTAAACAATTTATAATTAATTTGTCTCTCGTTTAAAAACTACAAAACTTCATTGTGAAGGTTCTTATTATGTTCTAACCATGCCTGCAAAATTAGGGAACGACATTTGACCTGTGACTGTGTGTATACGCTTATTAGGAACAAAATTTCAATTTTGCACGTTTTGGTTGAAAGAAAAAAAAAAAACTTAAACGTCTTCGAAATGCTAGAAAACTTTGAATATCATTTTTATGTATTTTTATAAATGTCTCTACAAACAATGAGTTCAAAGTTCGATTTATAGGTTGAGATTTTCGTTATTTTATTTTTTGAGTTTTTGACGCTTGAAAAATTCACAGTTAATTTGCCGCTTGTGAAAAATTTATATTTTTTTGTATAAAATCATATTTTATCATTCTTAGCATGCCTCTAAAAAATCATGAAAAAATTCAATCTCTAGGTTGATTTCTTGGACTTCACGTATATTGCAGGGTCATAAATATTTTTTTTTGAACTTCACATATATTACAAGGTCATAAATAATAAGAATCTTGAATTACAGGGTCATAACATGTGTTTTTTATTTTACAAGGTCATTTTTCAGACTTCACGTATATAACAAGGTCAATTTCAATAATTAACCCAGATATATTTAATAGAATGATAAAGGAGAAGGAGTAGATGAAGACTGTGATGGTGGCTCGGCGAAAGGCGGTCATAAATGGACTAAGGAGGTCATGAACAATTTGTGACGACCAGGGTTTCTAAGAGGATGAGAGCATCTGAGAATTCATTTGGTGAAGAGAGAGAAAGGAATTGACAAATAAGTTTTTTTTATAAAAATAACAATAAAAGAGAGCAAGAGAGATAAAATAAAAAACTTAAAATGGGGCTTATCAAAAAGAAAGAAAAATAAGGAAAATGTTGGCTCTACAACATTTTCCCAATATCTTTCAATTTCAACGCCACCTCCATTCCAACGTTTACATATTTCTTCCATAACTCGTTTTTCTTCAATTCAATTCTCATTTAGTCATGGTCAGTTTACTGAATTGGGAGTATAGTTTACCTGGTTTTGGCGTTTATGCGTACAGCTTCTGTGTTTTTAGTCTGGAGAATTGTACAAGTAATATTGGTGATTGGTACGACATTGTCTTAGCAAGGGGGAGTCTGATTATATGTTGCATGTCTTAGCACAGTTCATTATAAATGAATTATATACTGGTGTTTTCATTTTGATATATTATTTACACTCCTTGTGTTTAGGATGGATCCTATCAATATATTTTTGCATTTAAAAAAAAATCTCATTGTTCTTTTTCAATGTTTCAATCACTTAGTAAATTGCGGTGGATGATTGCTTTTGTTCGGAAACTTGAAGCATTAAGCAAATACGTCTTCTGAAATCGAAATGCTTTTAAGGTTTATAGAAAACTATTGGTTTTGTTTATTTCTAAATGTCCAAATGATTTTGTCTTGATGCAATGTGTTCATATGATTGTTTATATAAGTTTTTTCAAGATTTTAAGCAAATGTTTGCGGACAAAAAAAAAGGTTACTGTAGAAGGAAAAAATTATGATTAATTTATAAACATATTTGGGTGTTATCTGACAGAATTGAAACTATCTTTCTTATTATTATCTGAACGATATAACCCAACTCTTACAATATTAACGTTTAAGGAGAAGTATGTTTTCCATTTTTGAGCGTACATTTTGGTCTTATCACACGCAATAAGAAAGTTTGTGTGATAATTGAAAATATGTTTATCATGATAATATATTTTATCTTATAATTTAAGTTGAAAACCATATAATAAACACTCGACACTGTAAAAAAAATAGTATATTTTTTGTGTTACATATTAAAATTAACATGCCTATAAATAAAGAACATGCTGCCAATAAAATCAATAACATGTACAACAACAATTTTGATTACATTTTAGAAAAATTACAACTTTGTTTATTATTTGTCACTATGTATATGTTTATTTATGAAACTATCTAGCCTTGTAGTAGTATCAAAGTAAAAAAACTACATATCTAAATTTTGTGGCCATTGGTCTTGATCAATTTATACATTTAAATGAACATAATATTAAAGGCACATTGCATATCAAAACCAAAATCTTGATTTTGAATGATTTTTGTATGTTCAACAAAACTAAAAGTTACAACTTTGTTTATTATTTGCCACCTTATATATGTTTACTTAGGGACCGAATAAATTTTTATTTGCAATAAATTGTAATTAAAGTTAAGAATCAAGATTTTGTTTAAGAAGTTGCCCAGACTTGTAGTAGTTCTCAAACAAAAAAACTACCTAGACAAATAATGGTCATTGGTCTTGACCTATTTATACATTTGAATTAAAATAATAGCACATCCATGTTGCATATTAAAACTAAAACCTTGAACTTAAATGATGTTTGTATATTAACCACAATTCGAGAATTGTTTGTATATGTACCAAACATCGAAGCATCTTTTAACTTTAACCATGTCATTATATTCATTAACGATATTGTACATGCTTGAAGAAACTATAAGTTCAAATATCAGGGTTCTTGTATGATGTGGATACAGAGAAAATTGACTCAAAAGTATTTTTATGATACAATTCGAAAACGGGAAAATATTCACAATTCTCCATTGTGAATATATTCCCAATTTAATCATTTTCACTGTGTATCATACACATGTTTCCTTTACTAAAAAGGTAGCAATCAGCATGATCCCTTAGAACCAAATTAAATTGTTTTTATGATAGCACAAAACTAAAAAATCATATCAGAAAATCTGTAGAAAGTTGGAATGAGTTTGAAAATCAATTTATTACTGTCAAGAAGTATGTGTTGGATCAGTGTCATAATTGAAATTTTGTATGGGTGGGCTAGAATAAAGGTAGTATTTTTTTAATCATAACTATGTAATTACGTACATTCAATAAAAAAGTTTGACTATAATAAAAATATATTTACCACAGTAGTATATTTTATCCTATAATATAAGTTGAAAAAAATAGGATAAACGTTCAACAATGTAAGTTTTTTTTCCTTCAAAATTTGGTATATGTGTTGCATTACATATTAAAATTAACATAACAATAAATAAATAACATATTACCTATAAAATCAATAATATATACAAAAATAATTTGTATTCCTTTCCAAAAAAGTTATCACTTTATTTATTATTTGTCATTCTGTATATATTTAATTAGAAATTGAAAATATTTTTATTTGCAATAAACTATAATAAAAGTTAAGAACTAAAAATGTTTTGGAAACTACCTAACTTTGTAGTAAGACCAAAACAAACAAAAAAAACTATCTAACTAGATTTTGTTGTTATTGGTCTAGACATGTTTATAAATTTGAAGAAGCGTGATATCAAAACCACTTTGCATATTAAAACTAAAACATTGAATTTGAATGATTTTCGTATATTCACCGAAATTTAGGCATCGTCGGGGTATGTACCAAATATCAAGACATCTTTAAGTATGACCATGTAATTGTATTCTTTAACGATTTTGCACATGTTTGAAAAAATTATAATTAAACTCGCTCTCTATCAATGACAATATTGTTGTACTTCTATTTGCGTTTGTATTTAAATGATTATTACATATATTTTTACCTTTAGTAATTGACCACATGAGTACAAAAAACTAATCAAATAATGGTCTATCTTTGGTGAAAGAAGCAATAAATACTCAAGAATTTTATTATGTATATGTACATATTCATTAAATTTGAAGTAAGTATTAAGGTTGGAATGTTACGTTGTTAAAACATTAGATTTCTAACTAATTATCTATTGTGATATGTGGTTTAGGTTAAGTTATAGCTAATAAGTATATCATGTATTTTCTTTCAAAAAACAGTATGTCATGTGTTTAAACTATTAAGTTTTTTGCCTCGTAAAAACAAAATGGCTGATTAAAATAAAAACAAAGGTTGAAGATATTTATATTGTTATTGAAACAAATGTTTTATGAAGGTTTAGTTATTGTGGTTTTGGTGATTTTAGTAAGAATTTATTTAAAATATGTTTTATTGCTTGTTTATGTCTAGAAGTCACATATATTTATAAATGAATAATCATTAGCTCCCTATAATAGTTGTTTATAATTGATTATAACAAAATAAATAGATACCAGCTTCAATTGTTTAACTTTAGTTTTCCTTAATAACTGATGTGATTGTTGATATTGGCTATGGAAGTTTAAAGCCAAAACGGCGGTTTTATGAATACAAAGTCTTTCGGAAAAAAAACCAAAGTTAAAGAAGAGAACACTATGTTAGGAGATGGAGATTCAAACTCTCTTAGTCTGCCTAATCCATGGATTAAGTTTGACATTCCTAATGAGCCATGTTTTATAATTATATGTAGGAAACCAATCAAAAATACCATTAGCCCTTCCTATTTCTCCTACGAAAATGTGGCAGTATAACCGAAAGGTTTTTGACAAATAACATGAAGATTCTTGTATGATGTGGATCCAGAGTACGTTGATTTGTAATACTTTGTGTCGCAGCTTAAAAATGGGAATACATTCATAATATTTATATTGTGAATAGATTTTTCCATTTATTGTTTTCACTGCACACTATACATGACGCTATTCCTTTATTTAGGAGGTGGTGACCGACATTGTTAGCCTGTATTACCAGGGTAACAAACATGCAACATTAAAACCAAATTAATTATCTGCAAACAATACATGCTAACAAAAAACTGACAAATCGCATTAGAAAAACCGTAAAAGGTTGTGATGAGTATGAATAACTATTTATAACTGTCAATAATTATGTGTTGGATTTGTGTCGAAAATGAAATTTGGTATGGTTGATCTAGAGTAAAGTTGTCCACTAGAGTGATTATTAATTATGACTATGATGTTTTATACGTTTAATAAGAAAGTTTGTATGGTAATAACATATTTATCACGATAATATATTTTAACCAATGATTTAAGTTGAAAACAATACAGTAAACACTCGATAATGTTTTTTTCTTTTTCTTTAAATTTAGTATATGTAGTGTATTGCATATTGAAATTAACATAACAATAAAGCAATAATATACTATTAATGAAATCAATAACATGTACCACAACAATTTTGATACACTATCAAAAAAAGTTTTGACTTATTTATACATTTAGTACACAAACAAAAAAACTACCTAGGCAAATTTTGTAGTCATTGGTCTTGACTTATTTATACATTTTGAAGAACATAATATCAAAGTCACAATGCACATCAAAACTAAAACCTTGAATTTGAACGATGTTCATATATTCGCTATAATTTGGGCATCGTTTGTACATATACCAATCATCAAGATGTCTTTTAATCACGATCATGTCATTGTATTCTTTAACAATCTTGTACATGCTTGAAGAAATTGTAAGTTCAAATTCGCTCTCCGTCAGTGGCGTATCTGCAAGATTTTGATTCACATTGCTATATATTAATTTTCTCTACCAATAACTGTAACATGATAGATCTACACTGTATTCCCCCGCCTCTCTTTAACAAACATTCTAAAAGACCAAAATTATAAATATAATGAAAAGTGCCAAATAACAAAATAGACTGAAACAAAATTGATTATCTTCACTCTGATTGTTAGTGTTGTGCGCATATAATCTAAGCTATATTGTCGTTTTACTTTGACTAAAGATATAATATATAATCATTTAATTAATTAAATATATCATATATTTACACTTTTTTATATTAATTACAATGTGAAAAAACAAGATTTCATTTCATTTAACCTCCAAAATACCTTCATATTGAATCACAAACGTGTAAAAAAAAAATCTATCTAGATATCCAATGAATATATAGGGCACACGGTCGTGCTTGCCTTTAAAACTGTTGAAATTATGCAAACTGCGAAAGACACGCGATGGTGCTCAACTTTCGACAATTTTGTATAGTTTTTCTTGAAACAGTGTGCATGGTCGTGCTCTTTTTACAACATTTGAAAATTCTTCGTTTTTCTTCATTATTTGGTCCTGAAAATGAGAACTAATATTTCTGGAAACGAGAACTAATAGTTTGTAGTAAAATAGCTCTAAAACAAACTGTTTTTTATTGAACTTTTTTTTGATAAGGCCGAAAGGAAGGTTATGCATCAGGAAGAAACTGAAGCATCCTAACTAGGTTGGCACCCAACAGAAACATTCATCCTCTACCGCCTTCCCCATACATAATATTATTAAAAAAAGGGAAAATTATGTACAAGGAGGGGGACTAGGTCAATACCGTCAAACAGAAAGCAAAGAAAGAAATCAAAGGAAACAGAAAAGTTTAAGGGAAACCATTTCTGTCCCTAGTAAAATCAGCCGCCAAAGGAGAGGGCATAACATCATACCAAAAGATTGTTTGTCAGTGACTGCCCACATACCACGAAACAGACAATTATGCCACCGGTTCCGAAAAAGGATTCTTAAAAGCATGCACCACACTAGATGAGTCATATTCAATCCACAATCGAGTCCACTGCTTGCTCATTGCAAATTCCATGGCTAAAATCAAACTCATAAGTTCCGCTTCAAAAACAGACACATGTCCGACATTGCTAAAATCAAAGATGGTTTATTCACTGGGCACATATTAGAAAGAGCAATTTGGTAATCATTATTGTCAATTCCCCAAATGTTCCAAAAAATTAAATTCATTTAGATGTTGGTAAGGGACCCGATGAGATGGTTTATTGAACTTAAATGCCAAAAACACCATATACTACAATATCAAGTTTCCCCATGCTTTTAAATATTTGTTTATCCTCAAGTAAAGTGCGAAGAAAATCAGCAACACGATTTAGCAAGAACATAATTTCAGAAGAAGAAAAAAATAATTTTCAAAGGCTTTGTTCTCATGTTACACTTATCACAACCCTTGTGGTTTTCAGAAGTCATTTCAACCCAATAATTGTTTCATGTTAGTGTGTGTGTGGTCTAGCTTTTTATTGCTTTTGTGTAAATGACACTATAAGGGAAAAATCCTAACCTCAATAATGAACATACGAGTAAAATGTCATTGTCATTTCATATAACCTAGGTGATTTTTTTTCTCAGCCACTTGAAGTTTTTCCTTTTTTTTTTGGGAGACTCATAGTCACTTTTTATTAGAGAAAGACACTATTATCGCTTTCTCTTTGTTTTTAGGACCACCTACACTATATTTGGCAATAATCCTTTATTAGTATATATTTTTCTTTTTGTGCTCTGATCCTTTAATGTGGGATCACCTGCACTAATTTATACTACTTTTTTTTGTTAAATTTTACAGTTATGTTTAGTACCAAAGTTCTTATTGTTCCTTAAAATGCCTATTTATTCACTTACTCAAAGTCTACAACTTTGTGATTCTCTAAACGAGGAGAGTTCACAATAAAACTTATGCGGGTTTAGTAAAATACTTAAGCAAAAGTTGTTTATGTACAAAAATTCTTTATAAAACTTAGCCCCGTTTTTTATACTGCTAAAGAAAATGTTGCTCCATCACCTTTTAACTTGACACAAAATTCAAACAAACAGAATTAAAAAACAAGACACTTAAAACAAAAGGCACTTAAAGATACTAAAAATACCAAATAAATTGAACCGCCTCGTGCTTAGATCAAGCATTGTCCTCAATGATTCAAATAAAAACATCACAAAGGGATGAGAAAACTCACATGACCTATTGGCCATGAGAATGTTGCATCCAAGACATATCTATCATGCGACTCTTCTTTTATTATTCTACAAAAACGCAAACAAAAGAAATAACATTAACATGTATGTTGCCTCGCACGAATTACAACACTACATTCTCTAGTTATGCAAAAAAAGGCTTTTGAGTCTCATTGTCCTCTATCTTTCTTTTCTTTGATAAAATTTCTTTCTTTTTTTTTTTTGCATAAGAAGGCATTTGAGAAAGAACATCAGTAAAATGAATGTTAATGTAGGTCTTTTTCAACAACTCAACAAACTTTTTAAATTGCTCATCCAATTTTGATTTGACAATTCTTTGTGGAAATTGTAACTTAGGCGCATGTGATGGCAGCACACTAGATTTTTCACTTTCTACCCCAACCTTCTCACTTTGTGGTTCCTCACTCTTTTTCCCACTATCATACTTTTCAGTACAAGTTATCCTTATAAAATCTTTACCATTGTAATTTGAAGTTATAATAAATCAATGGCTAACATTGCATTTGTGTATGGTATACAATCTCTATCATTTGTGTAACTTAAATGTCATCCTACAAACATAATATCACTTTTGAATGAAAAATTTAAATCAAAATTTTATATTGTAAATTGAATAACTTGAAACATCACTCCAGACATTTCTTAATTAATGATCATGTTCATATTATGGCACAATGTTTTTCCTTTTTCTTCCTTATTTGGTAAATGACTGTGGTTATTTTATTGAATGTTTGAGTCCACCACTACTTTTGTAATGTCTATCACTTTATTTCGACTTTTGTTTCATGAGGAAAACCAATAATAGAAGTTTGTGGAAATGATACATGTGATCCAATAAATAAATATAGCAAAAATAAAACTACTTAAAAAATTAAACAAATAATCACATAGAAGATACACTTTCATGCATGCGTTACATGTGCATTATATGTTCATGCATAAGTAAATATGCTATAAACATAGGAGCACTAGTATGTTTTAAACAACCCATGAAATTAATTTAGTAATTACAAACAAAACACCAAAAGGAATATAACTCTCGTTTAACATGCAACAATTTATGAGATTTGGGAGGCTTGAAGCGTAGTTACTGTTTCTTCAAATAATTTGGACGTTTAAGAGATTATAGATGTGATTAAATCTATCTTTTGGAGGTGGTTTATCACTAAAAAACAATGAGAGGGAAAGGAGGGTTCTAGTTTATATTTTGAATGGTTTTTTCAAAGCCACTTCTTTGTCCATTGCTATGCCTTAGAAGCTCGGACCAGGTTTTGCTGCTGTAATAACAACACGTAGTTTTACACAGTTGTCGATTTTATCCGTTCATCTTAGATCGAACAGTTGAGATTAAAACTGTGTATTTTTAGTTAAAACAATCTTAACCATCAAATTATGATCAGATGACTGTCATTCTTTACAGCACCCTGCTGTTACAGCAGAGAATCCTATTCCTAGAAGCTCTAGTATATTGTGATGTGATGTGATAGCTTATACATTGGGTAACACCCAATTATTAGAGCTCTCATTATTTTAAAGAGAAACTCTTACTTAGATACAAACATAAATAAAATTATTTGGGTATACACACAACAATGAAGAAAATTAAATGATAAATAAATTTGTCATATCATTCAACATCATTAAACCAATTTATTTTTAAAAAATGAACATTTGTGTGAGTGTGCCCAAACTTTTTGCATTTGGGTTTGTCCCTAAGCAAGACTTTCTCTATTTTAAAATGGTGCAACATGGGAAACTCTTAAACATACACAAACACAAATCTAAATCATTTAGACAAACACAACAATACAGATTAATTGATGTTTTCAATAATAATAACAATGAATTGATTTTTTTTCTCTTTTTATATATTTCTATTTGTATGTGTGTCTAAAGCAATTATATTTGTGGTTGTGACCATACAAGAATTGCGCGGTGCATCAATGATCTACTCATATTTGAGTTTATATCAATTAAATTAATTAATTAAAAATTAAGTTAGCTTTGTTATTTAATTTGGTCACAAATATATGCCTCATAAATGATAAATGGCAAATATAATTAAAATTTAGATATAGATACATGCACATAACGATATTTGAATAGAATATTACATCTTAAATGTCAAGAATTAACGTCAAATTTATATCTTCCGTCGAAACAAACGTGAAATCTATATCTATATAAATAACCTTTAAGAAATAGGAATTATCTAAGAAGTGCCTAAATATTAGATGACAATTTAGATCCACAAAAAGTAAAAAAAAAAATTAAAGAAAAAAAGTTAGTTAAATAACCATTAAAATCACTTTCATTAGAGATGCTTTTACAGCACTTGTTACTATTTGTCTCCCTCTATAACTCTAATGCTATAATATAAACCCAGCATCAACTACATCCTGTGAAACCCGGATACGAGATACGATACTGCACAGATACGTTGATACAGAAAAATTTCAAAAATCAAGATATGATACGGCTGAGATACGTTAATAAAAAAATTATATAATTAAATGCACAATATAATTATAACAATTTTTTTAATATGCAAATATATTAACAAATAAAAGAAATCAATCATAAGCTTGTAGCACATCAACATAAATATAAATAATATTGACGATTAAGAGAGTGATGATTAGTCAATTACATACACAATATATCCCAAAAATAACATCATCAGTGTTATACTATATCCGTTAATGTTATACTTTATCAATCCAAAAAAGAAGCACTATATCCAAAAAAGAACACATCACTACTTAAGAGTTAAGTTATTTTAGTTAACATTAATTGGGAAATATTGGCGCAGGTATCGGTGTATGATAATTATCAGATACTCTCCTGATACGTATCGAGAAGTATCGGATAATTATTTTTTAAAAAAATAAAATTTAATCTTCGAATACTCTCATGATACGTATCGAAAAGTATCGAACAGATATCGGTGCATAATACGCAGGAGATACGATACGTCATCCATTTTGAAATACAGGGGAAGCCTTAACTCTTTGGCTAGTAAATATCATAATTGCCTTGTACCACATCAACTTAACGTGAACTGGTGAGCAACATATAGCTGCTATTTATTCAAGAGTTTTATTGTTGATCAATATCTTCATCGGATCACAACATATCAGTGTGTGATTCATGGTTTGATATGGTAACGTTACAGGCCCTACAACTGCAATATCAGCTAGTTCTGTTATGTGGTATGATTGGTATATAAAGAGCCGTTCATATTGACCAATTAGTAGTAATACTTGTCCTTTCAGTCCATTAGGAATTTCGTATGCAGCCAAATACACTAGATGTGATCCTGTGCTCTACTAGCAAACGTAAATAAATAGTTGGAGGATTACATACTAATTATGTAACCTCTTTGACAATGTGTGTGACAAAAATAAACACGCAGGATTCCAATCAAGCCCTTTTTTCCTATATTTTCTTTCTATTTAGGTAAGATAATCTCATTCAAGCTGAGTGAAATATTTAGAGCACCCACATCCATGTCACTCATATGAGTGGTATAAATGGGTCCCACATAATATTTTATATTATTACACACTTCTCAATTATTTAAACCACTCAATTACATTTTTTAAATATTCATACAACTCTTCTAAAACTCTAAAATGGGACTCACTAATCTTACAATATACACCAACTTTGTGTTTAAAATTAATAAAATATGGAGAATGCTAACCATTGCCCTTGGAGCATTGGATAAGGAAATAAAAATAGAAATACTATAGTATTGGAAAAAGGTGAAAAGTGGTAAATTTAACTTTTTAAAAGTCAAAATGTTGTTGAAACCAATGCAAACATACTACTTTTGGTTTCCTTAACCATTGCCCTGAGGGCAATACCCATAAAATATAGTTAAAAGGTGAAAAGTTGGGAGTTTTAATATAAAAACATTGATGTTGGCATTGCAAAAATTGAAAGGCACCGTTGCATTGCAGTACCACCATGGTATAGCAGAGGTTGTCTTTGTTTCTCAAATATTAGTAAACCACAATGGTAAAGTTCTTGGGAGAAGTAAAGACATCATCCAAGTCAACCGATATTTATGCTCTAAGTGTAGATATCTCGGCCAAAATTTGAGTGTGGAGTTAATTACCTAGCTATGATGTGGGATATATCGAGGGAGCAATGAATTCAAACTAAATCAAATTGAAAATAATTTAGGCCAGTTTTAGCCCCCTAAGTTTCAAGAAGTTGCGATTTTGGTTCCCTGTGAAAAAAAACTACAAAACCGCCTCCTAAGTTTTGTCTTCGTGGTAATTTTGGCCCCCTATGCCAATTTTGACTCGGTCAACGCACACATGTATTTTTTTAATTTTTAAATTAAAATATTTTATTTATTTAAAAAATAATTTTTTTTATTTGTTTGATTAAAAAATTTATTTCTTATTTTTTTATTATTTAAAAAAATAATAATATTTTTTATTAACAAAATAAAAAAAATAAAAAATACACGGCGTCCACGTGTGTGTTGATCGAATCAAAATTGTCCTAGGGGGCCAAAACTGCCACAGGGGAAAAACTTAGGGGGCAGTTTTGTAGTTTTTTTTTCTTAGGGGGCCAAAATCGCAACTTCTTGAAATTTAGGGGGCTAAAACTGCTATTAAGCCAATAATTTACCGTAATAAAGTCGTTCCGAGCGATTTACACTTTGTGGTAATTGAGTCTAACAATTGGAGGAATTCTACTATGGTCACAAGAAAAGTTGTTCCTAACAATTGATAGTTTATAAATAATGCTTACACTTTGTGGTAATTTAAAGAGGTCTTTTTTTCCAATGGCAAAATCGTGAAAGTTTACCCACGATTTAAACCAGACAATATTTTATAAACACAGTAGCATGCACTTGAGGTCTGGATATTGACCCGCCACATTTCTTAGTAGTCAAGGTTAAAAAGTGTCCCAAAAATACTCATTAGCAAAACTCACATGTAAGGTTCTTAAAGAGTATTCCAAAACATTCGTTAGCGTTGCACTTAAATAATTGCTCCTTCGATACATTCACGTTATGGTTGGCTAGGTTAACTCCACAATCAAATTTGCCTTGAACGAAATTATCTTCCATGGAAGATATAGGTACGTGACATTGGTCAAATAATTCATCCAATACTATAAGAATGGTAATAAGTAGTAATGCAAGAGTGAGAGTGAGTGTGAGACATAGACTCCAACAAAATCAAGCGAAAACGTAGGGAAGTGACGGTGATTTGTTGAGTGAACAGGTAATATGATGGGAACATGTTCACATGCACATGGGACGGTCCATTTAGGTCTACCGGTACTTGTCATTGTCCACATCTATCTATTATGAAATTTTCAAGGCTTTTGCTAGGTAGCTTGTGACTGTGTTTGCTTATTACATTCATTTCCAATCTATAATGATCCTATCCTATGCAAACAGTTACACTAACACAAGATTGTTCACAAGTGAAAGCGTGAAAGCAAAATTTTAGGAAACATTGGAAGTTATTTTAAGGGGGTGTTTATACATATGGATTTATTTGCAAATATGTGATGCTTTCACAATCTTTGAGATTGGAAAAGATATGATATTTGATGGTTCTCTTTGGTAGCACCTCTTCTCCACCGTTTTAATGGGTGTCACTATCATGAACCACCAACTATAGGCTAAGGGCCAGTCGGTTGGAGGGAAGGCACAAGTTCCCCATCTGGGCCCACATTGTTTTGGATTGACCCCACTTTCCCATCCCAAATTCTTTGCTGATTTTCTTAGTCTTCGTACCGTACGCACCACGCAGTCTGCACCCGCATAGTGTCTATGACTGTACTCTGTACCTACTCTCTTATTCTCTTTCACACATCCAAAATAGTAGTAGCAGTACCACTACCAGTATGATTGTATGATAGTATAGTATCCTCAAAATTGTCACTCATCACCCATTGAAATGAAAAAAACAGAGGAGAAAAACCATAGAGATTGGGGATAACACACATGGCATACCGACACCGCTAAACAAGATTAATTAGATGAATTAGATTGTGATTTTAGAAGACGTGTATAAATAAATGGAATACACATCCAATATTGTCACACCACCTTATTAGTGTAACTATATGTTAGGAAATATATGGTTCTCAATTTTTGGTGGATTTGAGTAGATGTTAAACAGTTCTTATAAGTTTGCCCTAATTAATTCCGCCTTTTTTGGTGGATTTGAATAATTTTTATGAAATAAAAAGAGTTTGCAAGGAATCAAACCAAGTACCATATGCTTCCACTTTACAACTATAACCAATATGCCCCTTCCCACTTTTGTTGAAATATTGTTGCTTCCAAAAATGAAATACATGACTAAAACATTTTTGTTAAATCCCCAACCGCCGTAGCGGTTTCCTCTCTCATAGCAGTTATTTTTTATTATTAGCTGTACCTTTATTGATAGTAGTTCTTTTTTCATTTTTTTGGTGTACGCTTACTACGTTTTACGATATTAAAGTTGCATCTTTAAAATTGTAGATAATTTGACTGATCCAGATAATAATTTGACTAAAACATTTTTGTTAAATCCCCAACCGCCGTAGCGGTTTCCTCTCTCATAACAGTTATTTTTTATTATTAGCGGTACATTTATTGATAGTAGTTCTTTTTTCATTTTTTTTGGTGTACGCTTACTACGTTTTACGATATTAAAATTGTAGATAATTTGACTGATCCAAATAATAATTTTATCATTAGAAGCTTCACTTTTTCATGTAATTTTGTCGGCCTCTTTGTTTCTCCTATATTATATTACTTGAAGTTGTTTATTCTTACTTTTTATTTGCAAAAATCGCTACAGTAGACTAAAACATTACTAACAAAGTAATGACTTTGATTCCATATTCATTTTTGTTGATGCACTTAGTTTGATTATTTATGAGTTTATATGCAACTCTACAAGTAATAATGTAGCCAATTTAATATTTTATAATATGAAACTCTACAAAATCCGTGCATCGCATGGGTTAGAGTCTAGTAAATATATAGATGTTAGACAGTCTGACCTAACCCTAATCCCGCCCTTTTTGGCGGGTCTAAATAAATTTTATGAAAAAAAGGTTTTGCAAGGAATCAAACGGGGTACCATTTGACTACACTTTACAATTTTCACCACTAAACCACTTCCATTTTGATGGATATATTGTTGCTTCCAAAATTGATATATCGAACTAAAACATTTTTTTTAAAGTCACAAATGCCCTAGCGGTTCTTTTTCTGATTGCAATTTCTTTTCATTATTAACAAAAAAGAAATTTAGGAACACAACTGGTAATATTATTTGGTAAGAAAACAAAGTTAATAGCTTAAATTGATGTATTTTTTGCATTTTTTTATCCTTTTTGCAGTCGTTTCATAGCATAGTATTGTATGTATAATCAATAT
>Ga0315914_1000274_pt1 | contig 57307 bp, 34 predicted proteins | sample MpolenodulesMG_FD_203920 | JGI IMG/M metagenome (GOLD analysis project Ga0315914, IMG submission 203920) | Medicago polymorpha root nodule microbial communities from Los Angeles, California, United States - elongated nodules | ecosystem: Host-associated > Plants > Roots > Nodule | place: USA...
TATTATTTTTTCTACATTATATTTTATTTTTCATATATTAAACATAGTACTTTGAATGCAGATTGAAGCTTCTACCAGCTGATGATGTTGTCATGAGTCAGAATGCATCTCAGTTTAGTCAAGGATCTCAGTTATCAACTCAAACTGATATCATGTCAATGGCTACTTTTCTCAGTCTCTCTGAGATTAATGACATTACAAATGTCTTGCTCCATCAACACTCTCATTTAAATATACTTCTTAATTGTGTCATAAATTGCAAGTAACTTAATTATAACATATTCATTGTTTCAGGAGCTCATCTGTGTTACCGTTGCTGAGATAAAGAAACTGAACGCCACTAGATATGGATGGACTTATGATGGGTGTAAGGAATGCACCAAAGTTGTCAAGCTGGATAATGGACAGTTGAAATGTAATAATGGCCATGTTAATGAGAAGCCTGTTCCGAGGTAATGTTTGTTAACTATATTAATATAGTCTTTACATAACTTATGTTAAATACATAATACAATCAATTTATATTATGATATAGATGCAAAGTTGAGGTTCAGGCTGAACATAAGGCAAGTAAGGCAAGATTTATGTTTTGGGACGAGCTAACTGCGTCCATTTTAGGAATATCTGCTGCAGACTTGAGGGAGCAGATGATTCAGGTATGTTGGCTAATCATTACAACTTATATTAGTAAATTATATCTATGCTAAGAATATCTAATATCTGTTATTTTATCAATTTGTCAATGGAAGGTTGGCCATACCAATCCAAAGAAATACCCTAAGCTCCTTGACAAACTGGTATGCAAAAAGAAGAAGGTTTTCAAGGTTAAAGCTCAACCTGGCTCAAATCCGTGCTCTATTATACAGCTGAGTGAAAGTGAACAGCTGTTGGGTAATCTTGAGAAACAATTTGGATTGCAGGAGGTAATAAGAATGTCATTCTAAAAATATTCTCTAATTCTTCAAACAATCTCATATATGTTAACTAATCTGAGTTTATTTGTATGTAGGAGAGTGAAAGTAAGAGTATTGTTGGAGAAGCAGTCCTTGCATTAGAAGCTGTTTCAGAAACCAAAGACCTATCACTCATTCCATCTGTATGTATTTATTGGGAACTTCTGCCTGAGATTATCCACTTTAAACATTAGCTTAAAATACTAACTTTTTGCAACAAATTTACAGCTGTCTATATGTGGTGAAAATGAACCAACTATTGTTATGTCCACTCCTCCTGCCAAAAGATTGTCTCAAGATGAATCTGATTCTGCTACAAAGCCTATTGCTGAAGATATTCAGCCAACCCAACTTTCATCCACTAAGTTTGCCAAGAACCCAAAGTATCCAAAGACACCTAAGCTTGAGAAGAAGTAGGTGTTACCAGGAACATATTTTGAAGGACAATATCTATGTTAAATATGTAGAATGCTTAATCTTTTTTGTGTCTAACCAACAATGACTATTTTGTTGTGAATCAGAGTACAAGCCATGGCAAACTCTTGATACACAATCTAAAACATCTATTATCTGTTGTTTATGTTTGTCATGTGATTGTAGTTGTTTATGGGCCTACCAGTTATGATGAACAAGTTTCTCATGAACAAACCCAATATATGTTAATCCTTTCATTACTATGCATAATCATTCGAGCAATATCTGGACATACAATAAATAACTATCACCAACTGATATGTCATCACAAACATAGAATATTCAAACTTATATCATGCAATTTAGCTTAATCATTAACATGACAGCAATAAACGAATTCAAATTGCTACATCAATATATTTTAGGTGCTATTCATATTTATCAAATCCAGATTAGTTCAAATAATTAAGATAATTTTCTAAAATAAGTTTGTATTTATTATAATGCAAGTATCCATCAAGTTAATCTACATAAAGAAATAACATCGACATTTTATACAATAGCTGAAGTCAATGTATATAACTTGCATTGTAATTCAAACAAATCCTGATCAGTTGAAATAACAATTTTCTTGACAGACATTTAGCTGCCTGTATACTATGCTTCAGTACTCACAAACAAGATTACACATTGTAATGCTGGTGAGTTCATCAAAACCAATTTATATGTTATATTATATTATGAAATTGTTTTCTTTAGTCAAATAGATGTTGCTTGCAAGCTTTTTAATAATGTAAACCAAGCTGACTGACCTGATAAGAGGTTCTTAGCTAAGAGTTGTAAAAAGTACTTTAGTATAACTAAAAATATAATGTTAAAATACACTACATTTCATTAATAGACTATTAGCTATTACCATAGAGTATTGGCTATATTACACATTGTATGGCTTGTGAGTTAATCCACATCAATTTATATCTTATATTATATTCTGAAATTGTTTTGTTAATTCAATCTGCATATTGCTTGCAAGCTATTTATCGTAAACCGTGCTGACTGAACTGATAAGATGTTCATAGCTAAGAGTTGTTAGAAGTACTTAAGTAGAACTAAAAATATAATGTTAAAATACACTATATTTCATAAATAAAGTACTAGCTATTACCATAGAGTATGGGCTATGAATAGTGATTATCAACATCTATCTTCAGGCCTATAATTAAATATTATTACTACTCTTAATTAGTACTTTTTTTGCCAAACGAAATTTCAATTTTCAAAACGGAGGGAAACAAAGCAATTACACTTCAAATTTTTAAATTACGTTTTGTACTTTGTTTAATCATATCCTCACATTAACAAAAATATTCTGAACTTCACACACAAATATAGGGGTTCAATGTTGAAATCTTCCCAACACTAATTTCTTTTCCACAGTTAAACAGTTACTAAAAATGGATGATTACAAGAAGAAGGAAAATGCTTCTCTTGCAAGGTTGAAAAGAAGATATATCCTTAAATCTAAGAGATCTAAAAAACAAAAAACCTCTACTCAAATTCCATCAACTCCTTTAGGGGATATCACTAACATACCAGTAAAACTCAGCAACAGTAGATTACAACACATAAACAATGTTAGAGCTTCTGATTTTAATGCTTTCACATCCCCTGCTTATACACCAAGATTTAGTTTTCCCATCAATACTCCTACTTTGCCTCAGCAGAAGTCTAGAATAGCTTCACACACAAAATATTGTTTTCCCATTAATAGTCCTACTTTGCATGAAGCTGGATCATCTGATAATAATGTGAAGGCAAAGTTCACACCTATTAGGTCAGCAAAATACAATTTCGGCGTCAATACTCCTACTTTGCCTGAACATGGATTATCTCATATGAAGATGAAGGAAAATGTTGCACCGGTTATGTCACCAGGACACAGTTTTCCCACCAATACGCCTACTTTGCCTCATCTTGGATCGTCTGGAAATAAGATGAAACAAAACTTCACACCTGTTAGGGGACCAACATACCATTTTCCAATAAATACTCCTACTTTTCCTCATCTTGGTTCATCTCAACAGTTAATGAAACAAAACATGACACCTGTAAAACCACCTATATACAATTTCCCAATCAATACTCCTACTCTGCCTCAACATCAATCATCTCAACAAAAGGAAAAGGATAATATTACACCAACGCAGGCTACACATAATTTTAATCCAAATTTCACTCGGCCAACCTCCTCAAATCAATTCAAGGCGTCAACCAGGAGAAGACCTAATTTTAATCAAATGGGAGTGAATCTAATGGATAGATTTACTGCAAACATACCAGATGTGGCTTCTCCATCAACTCCTAATGTTAAGATCAATGACTCCAGCAATGGAATGCATATTGATGATGATACCAGTTCCATAGATAGTGAAGAATTACAGGCATACATTCCTAGACACGATAATGATGAAAGTGATACATCTGATTCAGACCTTGAGGATCAAGAAAGGCCATATCATGATATTGATTCAAATGGGACTACACAAGTTGATCATCGAGGTATGTTAAATCAATGATAACTATCACATATAAACCTTCATCTATTTTAATGTTCAATATAGTGTTTCTACCCGTGCTATACCAAGATTAGCGCGGCTTCGCTGCGCGACCGCGGAATAAGAAAAAGGACTAAGTCCTAAATAAAAACATAACATTAGAAAATTGCCTAAATAATAATGGGCCAAAATTGAAAGCCCGTTTATTAGGAGGTGAAATCAAATTTATAATGAAGCTTAGGAAAATGAATAGGTAGAAATAAAACATTCTGATGAACATTAATTAAAACATTTCATACATTAGTAGAAAAGATATGAATAACTAAAATCAAAATAGAACATACAAATGGGGTTATTGGTGGTAAATTTGAATTGAATGATTCCTGGGCGAAAGTTATTAACTTTATTATTTTTTATGTTCAAATATTTTATTATAATTGCATGGATTTGACCACTATCTCATGTATTTATATAACTGCTTCACAAGCTGATTTCATTTGTCTCAGTGTTAATTTAAATTCCTTCCATTATACCTGAGTATATTTGTATAATTTATTTCAGAATATTCTGATATTGGAGATCCATCAATCGAATGTCAAAAATGTGGTGCATGCATGTGGTATCAAGAGCGTAAAAACAAAATAAGGAATAGTGCTCAACCAAAATATAACATGTGTTGCAGCAATGGTAATGTTCAAATTCCATTTTTGCCACAGCCTCCGCCATTGCTACAACATTTAATGTTTGATCATTCGGCTACTGAGTCCAAATTTTTTAGGGATAACATACGACTATACAATAGCATGTTTGCATTTAGTTCACCTGGCTTTAAAGTTGATAAAGGAATTAGAGGAGGAAGAGGTCCCCCTACTATAAGAATTCAAGGTGAAGCATGTCACAGGATTGGAAGTATGATTCCTTTACCTGGAAAACGTCCAAAGTTTGCTCAACTATATATATATGACACAGACAATGAATTGAAAAATAGAATACACGGTCTCAGGTAAGACAATTTCCTTTCATTTTTATAATATTGGTTTTTAATTCTTCCTGCTTAAAACTAAACATACATTCTGTATTATTAATTCAGCAATCCGAAGTCGGTGAACATTGAGACAGCTGCCAGACTACAACAAATGTTGGATGAAAAGAACTGCCATGCCAAGTCTTTTAGAAAGGCACGTGATCGATTGAGGAACAACAATGTCCAAGATTTTAAACTAAAACTCATTTCTGATAGGACAACTGATGGAAGGATTTATAATCAACCTACTGTATCCGAAGTAGCAGCACTGATAGTCAGTGATGTTGACTCGGCATCAAAAAGGGATATCATAATGGAAAGACAAAGTGGTCAACTAGAAAGAATTGATGAATTTCATCCAGCATATCTTGCATATCAATATCCTCTACTGTTCCCTTATGGTGAAGATGGTTATAGGGATGATGTTTTACACAGAAATGTCGTCGATGGTTGTACCCGGAAAAGAGAAAAACTGACAATCAGAGAATGGTTATCATTCAGACTACAAGCAAGGAGAATGGAAGCTATGACAATTTTGTGTGCAAGAAGGCTATTTCAACAGTTTTTGGTTGATGGTTTTACAATGATGGAAGCTGATAGGTTGAAATGGTTGAGGAGGAATCAGTCCAAATTGAGGGTTGGAAAGTACAAAAGCTTGAATCAAACACCATCAGATGGAAATGAGCAGTCTGGAAAACAAGGTAAGAGGGTTGTTTTACCATCAAGCTATGTTGGAGGCCATAGATATATGGATCAACTATATTTCGATGGTATGGCCATTTCAAGTTCAGTGGGATTTCCAGATTTATTTATAACATTTACTTGCAATCCCAACTGGCCTGAAATTCAAAGAGTTGTTGGACCTCTGCATCTAAAACCACATGACCGTCCAGATATAGTAGCAAGAGTTTTCAAAATCAAATTTGACGAACTTTTGAATGATTTAACTAAAAATCAAATCCTTGGCAGAGTAGTTGCATGTAAGTATTTATAATACAATATGGAAAACATTTGCCACAGTTTGCTTCATAATTTATTACTGATTCTTATCTATTGTCTTAATAGATTTGTATACTATTGAATTCCAAAAGCGAGGGTTGCCACATGCACATTTACTGTTATTTTTACACCCTTCAAGCAAATATCCTACTCCAGAGCACATTAACAAGATTATATCTGCTGAGATACCAAGTCCAGTTCACCAGAAAGAGCTATACAAGTTGGTTGGCACTCACATGATGCATGGACCGTGTGGTTTAGCAAATATCAGTTCTCCTTGCATGAAGAAAGACCGCTGTTCCAAGTACTTTCCAAAGAAATTCCAAAAGGAAACTGTTGTTGACCATGAAGGGTATCCTGTTTACAGAAGAAGAGATAATGGTAGGCATATTCTGAAAAAGGGAATTACTTTAGACAATCGTCATGTTGTTCCGCACAATCCTTATCTCCTAATGAAGTATCAAGCTCATATCAATATGGAATGGTGTAACCAATCAAGTTCAATTAAATACCTTTTCAAGTATATTAACAAAGGGTATGACCGCATAACTGCTGTTGTGGTTTCCGATAAGTCAAATCAAGGCCATCTAAAGGATTCTGACGCCGATGAGATCAAAAAGTACCTAGATTGTCGTTACGTATCACCAAGTGAAGCATGCTGGAGAATATTTGCTTTCCCAATTCATGGTCGGAAACCTTCTGTGGAACGATTGTTTTTTCATTTGCATGGAGAACAATCTGTGTACTTTAACGATTATGAACAAGTGGATGAAGTCCTCTTAAAGCCTTCAGTAACAGAATCAATGTTTACATCTTGGCTTGAATGCAATGCTCGATATCCAGAGGCTAAATCACTTACTTATTCTAAGTTTGTTTAAAGTTTGTATATAAAAAGCCACAAAGAACATGGAAGCCGAGGAAGAAAGGATTCACCATTGGTAGGTTGATGTGGGTTCCTCCAAGTACCGGTGAAGTTTACTATTTGAGGAGGATGTTAACTTGTGTTAAGGGACCAACTTCTTACGAAGAGATCAGAACTGTGAATAATATTCTATATGATACTTTTAGGGAAGCATGCTATGCAATGGGATTTTTGGAAGATGATAAAGAATACATTGCTGCAATCAAAGAAGCAAGTGTTTGGGCTACAGGTGTATTTTTGAGGATATTGTTTGTGATCCTGTTGCTTTCAGCTTCAATGGATAGACCAATCCATGTCTGGAATAATACTTGGCAATGGTTAAGCGATGATGTCCTATATGAACAAAGAAAAGTGGCTAATAATCAAGGTAAACTAATTGCTTTTTATAATATGTTAATAGTTCTTCCCAATAAACATATATAACTAAATTTTAAATATATTGCACTCAGGTCTTAATCTTACAGAAGAGCAGATCAAAAATCTCACTCTAACCTTGATCGAAAAACACATGGAGAAAAATAGGAGATCACTAAAGGAATTTAAAGGCTTTCCGTATCCAACTGGATATGTCATGGAAGAACTTGGCAATAGGCTAATATATGATGAACTCAATTACGATGTTAATGTATTGAAGGCTGAATTCGAACGACTGTTCAACTGTCTTACAGGTACCCCCCATTTCAATATATCTGTGAAGTAACCAAAAATATTTGTGAAGTAACCAAAAAATTGTTATCAACTAAGTTAATACTTTATGCAATTTCAGCTGAACAGAAAATGATTTACCAGAAAATCACTACAGCAGTAAATGGTAACAAAGGTGGTGTATTTTTCTTACACGGTTATGGCGGTACTGGGAAAACATTCATGTGGACAACCTTAGCTGCATCTTTGCGCATGAGGAGTAAAATTGTTCTAACTGTTGCATCTAGTGGTATTGCTTCTCTGTTATTACCTGGAGGTCGGACAACTCATTCAAAATTCAAAATTCCTGTTCCTACACTTGATAACTCAACATGTAACATAGAAGGAGGCAGTGAACTAGCACAACTACTCAAGGTTACTAACTTGATCATCTGGGATGAGGCACCTATGGCGCATAGGTATTGTTTTGAAGCACTAGATAGAACACTCAAGGATATTATGTCTGCAACTTCAAATTCAAATAAAATATTTGGTGGCAAAGTTGTTGTATTTGGAGGAGACTTCCGCCAAATCTTGCCGGTAATACCAGGGGGAAATAGATCAGATACTATACATTCATCTATAAATTCATCTCATATATGGGATCACGTCCAAGTTCTCACTCTCACCAAGAACATGCGCTTGCAACAAAGCTGTGAATCAGATGATCCTATTGAACTGAAAAAGTTTTCTGATTGGATACTCAATGTTGGTGAAGGAAAGATAGCTGAACCAAATGATGGTTTTGCTGAGATTGACATACCAGATGAATTTTTGATCAAGGATTTTGATAATCCTATAGATGCAATTGTGAAAAGCACGTATACTGATTTCTTGGACAATTACAACAACCCGGATTATTTGAAGCAGAGGGCAATTTTGGCTTCAACAATTGATGTAGTTGATTCCATCAATGATTATGTTCTCACTATGATCCCAGGTATATTCTAATCAACTTATCAATAACCATAGTTATGAATCAAAATGGAAAGATTATTGATGTACGTCATATCAATTTAACTTGAAATAATTATTTGTTTTGTTATAGGACAAGAAAAGGAATATCTGAGTTCAGATTCCATTGATAAATCAGAAATAAATGATGAATGCCAATCTTTTGAAATACTCACTCCAGAGTTTTTAAGTACCCTTAGAACATCTGGACTTCCTAACCATAAAATCAAACTCAAGATTGGTACTCCAATTATGCTTATGAGGAATTTAGATCAAGCTGAGGGATTATGCAATGGTACTAGATTAATTGTTACAAGATTGGCAGATCATATTATTGAGGCCAAAATAATTTCTGGAAAAAACATTGGAAATCTAACTTACATTCCAAGGATGAACATGTCTCCTTCACAATCTCCCTGGCCTTTTAAACTTAACAGAAGGCAGTTTCCTATAATTGTATCATATGCCATGACTATTAATAAATCACAAGGGCAATCTTTGGACCAGGTTGGACTTTACTTGCCAAGACAAGTCTTTAGCCATGGCCAATTGTATGTTGCATTTTCAAGAGTCAAAAGTAAGAAAGGTTTAAAGATATTAATCCATGATTCTGATAACAAGTCACTTACTTCAACAATCAATGTTGTCTACAAGGAAGTATTTGAAAATCTGTATTAGGTAAGTCACATATTCACTATTAATCAATATTTTACTATACAATACTTGAATATTCATTTATTTCATTTATCTTTATGCCAATTCATTATGTGTGTTTAATACTTTTATTCAGATGGTATTTTTTCTTCTGTATCCTAAAGAGTAGTAGGAACAATAATCAAATTCCAATGCAACTGATCACATGTGGCCTTGCAAGTTATTTGGGAAGTGTTCCTGTTACTTATTTCTTATATGACTGCTAACCCCTACCCATGTGCATTTGATTGATGTACTTTTTATTTTGGCTTATACAAAAGCAATGCAGATCTTTACTTTCATTGACAAGTCCATCAACTTTGTCTTACTCTATTTTGTTCTTACCAATGAAGATCAATATAATATAATCATCTCTACATTAAGGTGTTTCATCATTACTTATAGGTATTTTTTGATTATATTCTCTTCTTTTGAATCAATTTATCTTATTCTTCCTATAGCTTATACAATAATTCAATGAATGCAAACTATTTCTATCTTGCCTAATATAAATCTTTTTATTTTGCATGTATATTAAAGACAATTATGATGCAACCAAGTCTCATATGATGGTGAAACAAATACCACGTTTTCTTCACCAAAGCTATGCTATTATAGACATGATTTTTAGTAGCTTGGTTTTTGCCATTGTTTGTATTATATAATACATATATAATTCTGAATTTAAATGATCATTAACCTAAATGTACTACATTGTTATGTTGAACATCGGTTTTCAACTACTCTTGCCAATTCTAAATATGATTTCAGTATCATTTCAGTTTCCATCTCTATACAATAATTCATCACATTAATTTAACTTCAAATTTCTCATAAAAAGTGCTATCAAAAAACACTGACATTAATTATTCAGTACTTACTTTATTGGAACCAGCATATACTGAACCAACTTAAATAATATTTGAACAAATCACCTGCAGCTGATGTGATCATACACCATATCCATTACTTTATCTATTTTCTATCTACTTCATCCCTAAAACAGCGTTTCATTTGGACTGTGTGAATAGTGTTACTAAACTTTTAGATTCTCAGCATTACTGAACAATGGTTTGATCGATCACTGACTGAATTGACAAATCAATTTTAATGCATCCTGACCTGCAAAAACAAACAAATCTCTCAAATTCAATACACAGCAACTTATTAACACATATTATTTACCTATTTATCATATATTAATATTTTACACACAAGGATGTTATAAAGACCATCTGACCTGCATAACTTAAGCTACTTTAGCCTTGACACAATATCACTGATACAACACCATGGCAGCTAAACAAAAAATCTTTGAGAAACACCCAATTGAACACTTTACTGCTGTAAAATTATTAGTGCAGGTTATATCTTACAAATTATGATCAAAGTTATATTGCTATTTATAATTCATCATAAAGATTAGTATTTATATAGCTAACATTTATTTATTTTAATTTCATTTAGGACTATGCTGAAGTTGAACCAAGCTTTGTTCAAAATAATTTCAATGATTTGAAGGATTCATGGACTATTTTAAATCACAGTGATGAAACACACTGCTTAAAGTGCAAGAAAAGTTTTGTTAATCCTATCTTAATTAAAGGATGGTCTGCTCTTCAGATTTATCATGATTTCCCTGATAATGTTGAGGTCCTGTTTGCATATTATGGAAATAATTTGTACTTTGTGGAAATGTTCAAAGAGATAACAGATACTACTTGCATTCCACCATTTCACAGTCGGAGCAAAATGCCTCTACATACCATTCACTTTGAAAATCATCTTACTGAATCTGACTTCAATAATCCTGATATGGTTACATAACAATTTATGCATTAATTCATTATTATTATTATATTCTATTATGAACTCTTATTAAATAATCTTATCAATTTACAGGTGGCGGAAGAAGATTTTGCCATGTTTATAAAGCATAATGAAATCCAGAATTTAACACTTTGTGGAGATGATGGCAAAGAACAATCTTTTGAAGTTTATTTCCTACCTGATCACAATCTTACTACTCTACTTGGCATTAACTGGGACAAATTCTGCAAGTCAAACAATTTCAAAATGGCGCAAAAAATCCGCTTCAAATTCTACACTTCTGATTTGTCCAAGTGTCATGTGTATCCGGTCATGATACCTACATCTGTTCTGTATAGTTTGGGGTAGTATATTAAATCTGAGTTCCTCCTATCCTTAATATGTAACAATCTTCATTCTGTATGCTACATTTGTATTGTGTTTGTAATATTGAGTACTATTTCCATTCTGTCAACTTTTAATTTATATGTATCACCAACTCTATGAAATATCTATGTTATCATTAACAATATTTCCATATTTTTATTAATTTCATTGTGATCAACCATGAGTATAAATATATACCCCAGTTAATTTAATTCTGCTGAGATCACAATACAATTTCACAACTGAGGCTTAACCACTAATAAGTATAATATAAATATCAACTCATCAACAAAAAATGATAACTTTCAAATCTATTAAAAATCAATGTCATCATCTTTGTGATAAAAAAATGGTCATAGAACTAATTAATAAGTTTTGATTGTAAACAATGTCATAAACAATGGTGATAGGTCTAATTCATGAATATTGATTGTAACTTTAAACATAAAACTTCAGTTACTTTATACTTCCTTTCTTATCTTTCTTTATGTGCAACTTCTATGACCCATATTATATAACTGGTATGTATTTCACAATGGCAATAGAAAAACCATTATTAAAAAGAAAATTAATCTAACTATCTCACCTTCAAACTTCAGTTGTACAATATGAACAAACATCCATTAGTATTAATTATCCAAAACTAACTTTACATTGGAACCAACATCTACTGAACAAGATTCAATAAGCTTTCAACAAATAACCTTCAGCTGATGTGATCATACACCCTGACCATTACTTTATCAGTTAGCTATCTACTTCATGACTAAACACCCTTTCATTTGGACTATGTTAACAGCTTTACAGAACTTTGCTATCAATTGACATGCATGCTGTCCTACAATACCAAACAAAACTCTAATAATTCAATACACAACCACTTTTCTGAAATAATATTAAAGAAAAATTCATTTCATAATCTTTACCACGTATTATTTATCCATTCATCATTTATTAGTATTACTATTTTAGACATAAGGATGTTTTAAAGACCTCCTGACCTGCATAACTGAACTACTAATATTCCCTTCAAACCACTTCAATGATAGAGATGAATATGGAAGAAATTAATAAAGTGCTTCAAACTAAGCCACAAGCTCACCTTGAAATTGTCCATCTATCTTTCCAGGTATTTTATAATATAACTTACCTATGTTTTTCCAAATTATAACTCATCATTTAATAACTATTTTGCCATTTTTTAGAACTATGCAGAAATGGAACCTATCTTTATAGTTACTTACCATCATGAATTAGGACAACATTTGAATGTCTGGAACGAGGAAGGTAAATGTCATATCCTCAAATACAACAAAGATTTGATCTATCCACTTATAACCACAGGTTTGAATGAGCTTAAGGCATTCTATAACATTCAAGACAATGTCAAAATAGTACTGTCATATTTTGGGAATGATCTATTTCGAATTAAAAGTTTCACACCAATAGATTCAACAACTTCAATTCCATCTTTCCATAGCAGAAATACAGATCCTTCAAAATCTTTCATATATGATTTCACGCTACCTACCAACACAAACATAGATGGCCATTTCGTAAGTACATAATATCATCTTTCATTTACCAATCTAAACAAACTTCATTTGTTTTTTGAACATTTTAACAACAATGTCTCATCTATTTTACAGATTTTACCACCTGCTTTGAGAGATTATATTACCAACAAAAATACAGATAACTACATTACTCTATGCGGAGACGATGGACAAAAACAATTTTTAAGAATTGTGAAAACCAACTATGCTGAAACTATAATTGGAAAAAATTGGGATTATTTCTGTTTCAAGAATGGACTGCAACAGGGATATCAGATCCGGTTTAAATTTGCCCTTGAAGATCTTTTTTTTAAGTGTCATGTCTTCAATCCTATCTTAGCATAAGTGTGGTTCCTTAATAAATCATGTAGTAAATTTATGTTTGCATTTGTCTTTACTTATTGCATTTCCCTTTGTAAACCTCCAATTATATAAGTATTATGTAAGAAACTTTTTAATCGAAAATAATGAACAAGAGTTGGAAAATTAACTATAAATCACATAATTTCAATGCATTACATTTTCCAGAAAAATTTAGCATTCTCATAAATTTTACTTTATTGTTTCATCAGCTATGTCAAACTTTATTATTATCTACTCCACTATATCTTATAAATGCATGTGTCATATGCCAAGATGCAACAATTAAGAAATAAATTCAGTCGACATTCCTTCACTGGATCTGTTGAAAAATCACTATTACAGTTGGTCAACATTTCTAATCACTCAAAAGGGCATACATACAACCTATGTGTTTGAATTTCAAAGTTAAACAATAAAATGTAGGCTAAACTACACTTTTTTTCCCCTAAGTTTGAAATGTTGCAATTTTGGCCCCCTATTAAAAAAATTGCAATTTTGGCCAATGTATCCAAAAACTTAGGGGACAAAAAGTGCAGTTTAGCCTAAAATGTATCCAACATCTATTTTCTTCGAAGCAAGATACATATACCATCGTTCAGCAACGTAAATAAGACTTCCATTTCTTCTATCTCTCAATATCTCACATTGATATGTCATCTCTATTTCTTCATCTATAAGAGTCAAAATATTTTCCTCATTCATGTCAAGTTTTTCAGGCACAACTTTACCAAGATGCTACATAGAAAGATCACAACTTAGTAATAACGAATTCAATAAAATAAACTTATTTTAATACATAAGTTACCATACCTCCATTTCCATTGGCCCAATTATTTGTAAACTTACAAGTCCACAATATTGGATTGATCTCAATATTCATCTAGACCTTTATGTTTTGTTAATATTACTTACTTTATGAAGATAAACTTAATATATAATGATCTGCTTTTAAATAACAAATATACTTCACATTTTGTAATACAAAATTATATATCTACTGAATAGTCTAATCAATGAAGACATCTTTATGCCAATGTAGAATAGTAATAACAGTTGAATGGTTAACTCATGTAAGGAATCTCTATTCCATTGTACTTTGAATAACTTTCTCTTTTATAAAAAAAGACTATTTAACTATAGTGTTTTGCTACAAGCCACCCATGATGATGTGTTTTATCAATCCACACCTCAAGGTATGATTTCCACTTTTTAATTATAAATTTGTTAAAATACACCTTCATAAAAATTAGTTGGTGTCTTTTAACAAATGCTCATAGAATAACTTGCTAAGATGCACCTTCATAAAAGTTGTCTTCTAGCAAAACTCTTAACTATGACCTACAAAAAATTACACTTCATTACTATATACATATTCCCTATATTTCCTTCCTATAAATGAAATACAAGTTCCACACTAAACCAACATACCATTGTCGTTGCAATATTATTCATTCAAAACCACTTACTATATATTATTTAATCTTTAGAAAAATACTATCCAATCAACTAAGAATGGAATCAAGTTCGTCATCTATCAGTGCATTGCCTTCCAACGAAAGAAGGGGAGAGACTAGCAGAACTCCATTGATAACATTTGAGTCCAATATACCTTATTTCATGGTTGTTTGCACAGAAGTATATATTTTTTAACTTCTTTCAAGTTTTTGTTTTTTGATTACTATATTAATATTCTTTTATTAATGATTAACTAACATAATTTATTTTACATTGAAGATCATTTGCGAATTAGACCCATTATTTGTTGCAGAACATTACGATGAACTCGAACAATATTGGATTTTGCAAGATGGTTATGGAAATTGTCATCGATTTGAATTTAACAAGTGTATCACTATGCCAATACTTACTAACGGTTGGCACGAATTCAGGGATTTTTATCATGTCACGCTAAATCCCCTTATAGCTTTCACATATTTGGGAAATAGTCATTTCCAAATAAAAAATTTCAATGGTTCTACACCAAAAAATGAATATCCACGTTACCATAGGTTAACTACGTGCATTAATCGAGATCTTCATTTTCAACTCACAATACCAGACATATATCCAATGAGTTCAAAATTGGTATAAGTTTTCTTCTTTATATGTTGTTATTTAACTTTATTTTTTAATTTCTTGATTTTCAATAATACATTCCTATTTCTTGATTTACTCTTAATTTCTGATTTTACAGATTTTACCACTTCATCTTGGCAACTTTTTACAACTTAAGAACCATGAATATCTCAGACTGTCCGGACCATTAAATACTGTAACAATATGCAAATTGATATTCAAAGATAATCCAGAAAACAATACGAAAACTGCTATTATTGGAAACGGTTGGAAAAGTTTCTGCTCATTTAATCGCATACGTCCTGAAACTCATCTAGAATTCAAATGTGACGCTGTTATGGCAAAAAACATTGTTGTTGTAATGAAACTTTCTCGAAGATATGATAATTAATAAAACTCCTATTTCCATCTTATTTTTTGTACATAATTGGTGTCATTTATTAATTACAATAACTAAGTCTGATTTATTTTTTCTTCATGTTATTTTTATTAAAGTTATGTGTATTTTAAATATTTCAACTATATGAACTATGTATTACTGAACTGAACATTTATTTCAGTAATTGATGCTAATAAAGTGTTCATTTACTCTTAATTACAAATTACAATCTTATGTCATATTCACGTCCTTCCTAAACCCGCGGCGCAGCCGCGCTACCCGTGCTATAGCACGGGTCTCTCGACTAGTGTATATTGTATCGTCTTACAACTTCCATTTTAAATAAACATCTATTTTGATCTAACAGAAGTGATCAATTAGTACATAGTTTATTTGAGTATTGTAAACCTATCTTGATCAAGTTTGATTTCTCCTCATAAAAAAATAGAACAATAAACAAGAATTAAATCATATGACATCCTACTATAGATAAAAGGTATAACATATATAACTAATAACATATCCCTTACCATGTGAAACAATATCTCCTCTTCTAATTAAGATTTCATCTGTCACTATCTTTCGGAGTTTCAATATGGATGCTTTCACTTTTCTAGCTTTGTCATATGCGAGTTCTTCAATTTTGAGCTCCCCTCCGCCACGACTATCAATCTTCATCTTCAAAATCTCAATCTTTTGTTTTTCTCATTCTATCTCACAAAGTATATCATTTACTACATAAATATTGCACTTCTTAGAATAAAAGTAATACTAAATTCAAATAAAAAAAATCCCATTACAAGATATCGGGAATCCATTAACATTTTATCTTTAGATAAAAAAAATTAACTTTTTAGCGATACATTGGGGCAGTAACTAAACACTGATAATAAGAACACGTCAAACAATACATTTTCCTTTGGGCCAATTCATTATTCACATGTAAGATCGAATAATTATCACACGTTTATTACCGCATGTGGACTTGCATTTCTTAAAATAACAATCTTCCTTGAGACCGATTAGTTATTTTTGTTGAGGGATTGAGACCGATTAGTTATTCACATAAGTTACAATCACACAACATTTTATATTTCGAAATAAATTAATTTCCACAAAAGAGATCACTTTAACGACATAATGTTTCAATCAACTCATCTCAAAATATATACATAAACTGTCCTATGTTCAAATTTACAATTACTTAACGAAAACTTATAACTTAACCTTTTATATTTTACTATAAACTAATCCTAAAAAGAGGTCGACAAATTGGTTCAATTAATTCATCAGAAAATATAGACCGAACCAAAGTTACAAGCACAGTTGTAATTTACCAGAACAATTTATACAAAAATTGTAAGTCTAATTGAAAGAAAAAGTGATCCAAAAGATAATCTTTAAAAGTTGGTTCATTAATTGTTCTGGTGGCAAATTTTTCTTAAAGCTAGAATGAAAGATCGAGACACAATTTATACCGTAAGCAATCACATTCTTTTTTTAAGAAACTAAAATGAAATATATTAACAACGGCGAAGGTCGATTCTCAGTACAAGTTGTACTAGAGCCGCCAACCCGGCAAACAAATTGTCAAAGCGTATAATTACAAATAAAGGTCAATCGATACCTAGACAGTAAAAAGGGTTCGACCACCAACTTTGCGATCCGTACACAAAAGTGGTATTATTGGCTTTGAGCCACCACAACAAGTGAAATTTTACTTTATCTAATAACTGCTCAATGGATGTTTCAGTATTTTTGAACAACCTGTTATTTCGTTCATTCCACACCAGCCAAACGCACAAAAGCCATAATAATTGAAGGAAAGAACGACGAGCCTTTAAATGACCTGAATAATGGATGAATTGGTGAAAACGATCGTTGACATTGTCTGTATCAACACCAGTTACGCCAATCCAAGATCGAATATGCTGCCAGATAGAGCCAAAGACATGACAATGTAGAAACAAATGTGGTGCGGACTCCTCTTGACCACACCCCGAAACGCGCATAGTATCTGTAACCTGAGCAATCCCGCGCCGTTTCAGATTGATTTTAGTTGGTAACCTATCTTTCAGCAGCCGCCACGCAACAATGGAAACTTTTTGAGGGACCTGCGGATTCCAGACAAGATGCGCTGTCGCATCGAGAATGGGGGCTGCCCTTTGTGTTAGCGCTTGGTACGCGTCTCGAACCTTGTAACCATCGTCTTTGTCCAGATCCCATTGCCACCTGTCAGAAACATTTGTCTGCAATGCAACATTAATCAATAATATCCTACACTCCTCTACCAACTCCTCCTCCCACGCCCACAAACGTCTCCTCCAACGCCACACCTCCCCACCGTCCTCCCACCCTCGATCATAAATATCCTCCACAATGCTTAACTTATTTGTTGTAAGATCAAATAAGCGAGCAACTTATTTGTTGTAAGATCAAATAAGCGAGCAAACCTCCTACACAAGGGGACCTCTCCTACCCACCTGTCCAACCAAAAATAAGCATTTTTCCCATCCCCTAGGACTTTCGATACCCTCTCTACAAACCAACCTCCATCATTCTCGCCCACCTCCTCCATAATCTTCGCTATCTCTCTCCACCACGGTGAAACACTCCGGCTCCCAACCTCCAACCTCCCTGCCTCCTCACCATATCTCGCCACCAGGACCCTGTACCACAATCCGCCTCTCTCCACCAACATCCTCCAACACCACTTGCCTAACAGTGCAGTATTGAATTCTTTCAACCGCCTCACCCCCAAACCTCCTTCCTCCTTCCGTAAACAAATAGAGCTCCAAGCGATCCAGGAAATTTTCCTGTTAACCTCACTCCCTCCCCAAAAAAATTTCTTAAAAATAGATTCAATAAGAGAAATGATACCTGATGGAGCTTTGAAAAAGGAAAGAGCATAGACCGGAAGCGAAGTCAAAACAGATTTGAGAAGAATTAAACGGCCCCCATAAGATAAGAAACGACTTTGCCACCCCGTCAATCTAGTTTTAATGGTATTTATCACAGGTTCCCAAAACGCTAGCTTTCGAGGATCTCCTCCAATCTCTTATATATAACAAAACAAACTCAATTGAATGGCAAGTTCCACAATGCACAATTCAATACCTTCGGCTTATAAATTTTCATATTGGAGGAAATACTTTTGCTATTGGCATTCTATAGGACAAGCTAAAAATAATGTTGAAACAACATGGATTCTTTGTAAATTTCATCACATGATAAAAATATCTTTGAACTATGTAATTAATGTTGTCTCTAAAAATACCATTTGAAAGTGTTTATAAAACCTTGCTGGAACTGGCCCCTATACCATCATGTTTTGGTTACTGTTAAGGGAAAAAAAAAATTGTAGTAGTATTTCAACGGTTTATCAAACACAATTCTCCACCACTAATCCATTAGACCCATTCAAAGTTCTCTGGGGTGGCAAGTCTAGATCACTACCAAAATTCTACGTTACTCAAAATTCTACATTACTTAGACATTGTCTATATATAAACTCACTTTTCCTAATACATATTTTTTTTTAAAAAAATAACAAATGTAATATATGACAAGAATGCATTAACAATGTGACTAAACAAATAGCAACCGAAATACGATCGATTTTTAATATTTTAAACTTTAAAGACGGAAATTTCGGTCACCATTTCAGTCGTTAAACATATTAGCGACCAAATTTAAATATTTTATACTTTAGTGACCAATTTGTATACTTTAGCAACCTGATTTTTAAAGACCGAGATTTCAGTCACTAATTTAGTCGTTGAACATATTAGCGACCAATTTCTATACTTGAGATAAAAATTGCGGTCGCTAAACAAGAAATTGCAATTCTTTTTCTGAAATTCTGGTGCGGCTAGCCATACCAGGCCATATGATGGATCCACCCCTAACGACAACAAGCGGAGTATAATGGTCAACTCAATACAGAAAAGACCAAATATAAAAGATTAGAAAACCTCTACAGGAGGCGAATAAGAAAATACACACAAAGAGAGAAACAAGAGCAGCAAAGCGAAACATATAAGAATGATAAAACTCAGTCACGAAAGAAAGAACCAAGCACGGGATTAAAGAACACCGAGCCAAAAATGAAGAAAAATCTACACCCTATCTGCCTAAAACGAAAGGAAGGCTATACTACTCATTCATGCAAGGAACATGACTACATGAGAACTCATAAGACTTTCCCAAGAACCATTTTCTAGAGCAGAACTAAACTTTCCAATCAGAGCCGTTCCTTGACATGCGCAAGGAGCTCTACGGTGCCGAGCCTTCAATTTATGGAGGTCTCAATTATTTGTAGGTGTATGAGTATAATTGTTGGGATGTAGGATAATATTTTCTTTTTTGTTATGTAGGTCTAAATCAAACACTTATTATTTAACAAAAATAAAGAGTAAATTGACAAGTTAGGCCGAACTGACACATCTCTCACCAACAAAAATTCAACAAAACAAATTAAAATCAAAATAATGCTTATTGTTAATTTGCAATTGTTTAAAGTTTAATTAATTATTTTTATTAAGGGTCATTTTTAATATTAGAGCCGAGTCTCCAATTTTATTGGAACGGGCCTGCCTCCAATTGCTCAACACTGACCACTCTGCAGTAGAAAATAACATAATTTTGGGAGTTCCACATATTTGACATCACGGGTTAGTAAATTTTTATCCTGAATATTACCTCCAAAAGAGGTGAACACCGAAAACAAACCAAAAAGATTCGGTGGCATGGCAAGTTGCCACCCTAACCCCGTAAAAATATTATAAGACCCTTGAAGAGAAAACTCAAAGTAACAGACTCCTCCAAGATAACTCAAAAGATTCGTATTACGTTACGTGAAGAAATATATTGTCATGGGTTCGGAGAGAGGTGGTTTAAGCTCAACTTTCACATGAACCATCCTTTAAAATTGTTCTCTTCTTTATCTTTTAGTTAAATAAGTGATTTTCATGTGTATTTGTTTCGTGATTTTGTCACCTTAGTTGCTTTTTTAGGTTTCTTGTTTTGGTGCTGGTTTTTTTTCCTTCTTTTTCGTCTTGATGCAATGCTCATTTTATTTAAATTGAAAGATTGATTTCGACACAGTGCAAATCAAATGACTTTGACATTCTCAATGTTATAAATCTGGTCTGGAGGCATAAGTATTCTGAACACTTGAATATATAATCATATTTATAAGCTCATGCATTTGGTTGTTTTATGTTATTAACTTCTATGTTGTGATTTTGTTCACAAATTCATTTTATTTTATTTTTTAGTGGCTTTGAATTTATTTGTTATCAATTTACTCTACCAAATTTAATAGATTTTTTTTATTGGCAGTAAAAAATAATAATTTTGGTTCAGTTAGAGAAAAGAATGTTAACATAAAAAAAAGGAATGTTAATTTTAATTTTGAGTTCTTAGGCAGGTTAACAAGTGATATAATATACTAGTTAAAGAAAATAAAAGTAGGAGTTTTACATTGTTAAATAACTGTTTTTGTCAAATAACCTATTCAAAATAGTAGTTTTAATTAGTGAGGTGTCTGACGTTTGAATTTCAACTTCTGCATATATTATGCAATACATTTAATATTTTGCGAATCGTATATCTTGATCAATACACAACACTTTTTAGCATTTTTTTGAAAAAAGTTTTGGAAAAAAATAATTATTATTATGATCCAAAAAGTGTATACAAAACTAGAAGGAGGGGGTCTTACTTACCAGACACGAGTAGATACTGAAATCCATCCAGTTGGCACATACTACTAAATTTCCCATTTCATAAGACGCGCATACTCAACTCACGTCACGCACGACTTGACTCTATCCCAATCAATCCCACTACTTAACCACCAAACATGACCATATTATGAGGATTATTATTCATAAAACACTTGTTTTTCAACTATATTCCTAATTTTCTTTTTCTCTCTCCCATTTAAAAACCGTGACTACTAAGAAAAGTACTTAACCAAAACGCAACGTGGAACCTTCCTTTTCTCCTTAATATAAACCCCAACCCATGCTCTTAGTTGCTACAAGGAAAATACACAAAGCAAAGTTGATTATTTGAGTAATTTAATCAAAGGGAAAAACGGAATGTCAATGGTTGGGAAGAAAAGATCGTTGTTGAAGAGGCTGAAGAAGGAAGCATTGAGGTTGAAGTTCTTGTGGCAATCATCATCATCGGTATTCAAGTGGAACAGACTTACTTTGCCTGTTTCATTCATGGAAGATTTTGTTTTTAAGGTTGTCTCTGCCTTTGAGGCTGTTGTTCTTGTTCTTACCCTCTGCTTCTTTTACCTTTGTTGTGGTTGCAGCTTCTGATTTTCACCTTTCTCTCTCTCTCATATTGTAATGTAATTAACTATTTACTCATCTGTACAATTTGTACTATTTTTCTAACTTCCTACTCAATGCAATCAAAGCTTTTTAGCTTTTGTAATTTCAATTATATGTTCATTCAAACCGCTTTAGTATTTCTAGTTTCTTATCCTAAGTTTGGATTAATCACATATATTTAAGGGTGCAAAACTAAAGAAAATTGGTTGATCATGAAAAGTCTTGAATCAAAGCCATATATAATCAAAGAGGATGAGTTTTGGATGAATTATTCCCTTGCCCTAGCCAACATAATTCAAAGTAATTTATATTATTAGATAAGTGGCCTAATGGCCACACGGTGGAAACACGATATAAAACGTCTTCACAACAAGGACAATTCTTGATATATAACAAACTTCAAAATGATACTTTACCTTGAAAGAGTTTAACATTTGTCATGTGAAGCAACAAACTATCCATTATGTCAAATAAAACACATGACAATTATCATACCCACCAAACAACACCTACAATTGCATTTTGGTGCTATAGTCTGGTGGGCTGATCACTTTTGATTCGAGATCGGGAGTCAGTTCTTTGACTCAAGTTTTTGGGCTTTGTGTTGTGCTCTTTTGGTGGTTCGGAGGTCGCGAGGTTTGTGATAGCTGCATGATCCTTCGGTTAGGTGCTATTCGAAATGTTGCTCAGCTTGGGTGTTGGGATTTGAGAGTTTTATTTGGAGGGTGTTCTTTGTGGGTGAGTAGTGACGATGGGCGGTGGTGGATACCTACAGTGCTTGTTTTTTTGGAGTTTGTTTTAGGTGGTGATGTGTTTTGATGGGTTTATCTTCAGGGGGTGTTTTTAGGTGGTTATGGTGTACCGTCTATATGCGGCACCATTTCTATCTCGTTTCGTCCATACCTTGCATCTTGTGGGGATGACGTTTAATAATATTTGCCAATTCAAAAAAAAAAAAAAATTGCATTTGCTATTACAGCAAGACTTGAAGCAAAAAGTGTAATCCACAATCATACCAACCATTTTTAGTAGATCTTACTGAAGACAACATTGTCCCAAGTGAGTTCATTGTAAACATTTCTGTTTGAAAGAGTAATGACGCAAGATTAATCATACCAACCATCAACGTGGGCTAAAGAGTATGTTAAGTGGGTTGCCAATTAAGAAAATGGTATAGAAATGGGATTGATCGGGATATGTTGTTATCTGTAGAAGGACGAAAGCATGGTTATGGCTCGTATGAATGCTACATTGTACATTCACTTCATTGTGATCTGTCATTATAATAGATTGAATTTAGCCAATATAAGAAAAAGAGAAGGAAATATATGTTAATTCCTAGATATGGAATTCATTGCAGATAAATATTTACGATGGAACTCATAACCAACTAACCAAATCAATTGTATTTATGTTACAATATTTTTGTTGTTATGTTTGGTAACACAAATAAGCTGGGTTATATTTTATTGAACTAGTTATGAGCTTGTTTTGATATAATGATGCTTGTTTGGTAAAAAGCTTTTTTTCACCAACATGTAGTTTTTTTCAATATGTTAATTCAAGTAACGTTTATAACTTATATTTTTTTTTACATTTACTTCTATTTTTAACCTTATTAAATTTATTTTATTATTTCTTGTATTTTATTAAGAAAAAATAACCACGCACAATATCTTATTCAATCTCCTATCCATCAGTCTTTATGTGTGCGATATCGAATCACTTGTGTAAAATTATAAACTGTGAGTGATATCTAACAACACATCACTCTTACCTAAATGATGAGATGTCATGTGATATGCCAAAAATTATGTTGTGGACACAAGACAAGTTTTCCCCGCTTGATAATTTTTCTCCATACTCAGGAGGGGTAGTATTCAAACCTCTAACTACTTGTTTAAGGTGTCTGAATTCCTCACCATTCTTGCCATCAGCTATATGCTTGATGATTTTTCTCCATGCTCATGAGGGGTAGTATTCAAACCTCTAACTACTTGTTTAAGGTGTTCGAATTCCTCACCATTCTTTCCATCAATTATATGTCACTAGCTTTCAAACTGTTTTTTTTTTTTTAAGAAATTAAATTAACCCATCTAAATTGACACCAGAAAGAATTGAACTTGAAACTTTAAGGAGGAGTACACTCTCATATCTCAAACCAATACCACCAGACTAACTCAAGTGGGTTACAAACTTCTTAAAATAATATTAGTGTGTTGATATTTAAACAACTATTGATGTGATTTGAGGAGAAAGAAAAAGGTAAATAAAAATCAAATAGTATACATTGTATGACAACCGAAAAGTTATCACAATAACATTATTCATGATAACAATGTGCTCACTATAAGTTTGAACATTATAATAATTATGAGAAGCAAGAATCAATTACATATGTTAAAGAAACTAACACGGGTATACAACAAAGCTAATGCACGTGCAAACAATTAAATTTGAACGGCTAAAGTAATTCACAATGCAAGAATAGTTTTTGGTTTAACATAAATTGTCACAAATTGAAAATGGAGTCACAATGTGGGAGAAGATGCATAAGTGGTTAGTGATTTCTTTCTTATAGCATAACAATAAGATATAAACTAACAAATGTAACCGATTGATTTTAATAAAATCATTAACTATTTTAGTAAACTTACATGAAGTAAAGCTAATGGATACTTTTAAACCAAAAAAAAAGAAGCTATATGGATACTTTGAAACTGATGTAAATGGATAGGAAGGATTGGCTTGGCTATAGTCAAATGTTTTTGGTCAGAACTTAGACCAAATGCATATTACTTTTTATTTATATTTAAGATCATATAGAGTTAATACGTTTCCAAAAAACAATATTGAGAATACAAGACAAGTTTCCATGATTTTTTGATACACGAGAGAGTAGTCAAAACTTTAACCACTTTTTACTTTAAAAAAAATTAACCATTTTTCAAGGTGTTTGAATTCTTTATCATTAGTTCCTTCAACTACATGTCATTAACTTTTAAATTGTTTGTTGTCACATCTTAAAATAGAGTAACATTATTTGAACAACTAAAATTTGACAACCATATTTAACATTGTATAAAAATACATCACCTATAATTGTTGATATGATGTGAGGAGCGGAAAAAAAAAAAGTAATTAAAAATCAAACTATATATATGGTGTATGGCAACTGAAAATTTAACAAAATAACATCATTCATAATAATAATAGTAGTAGTAATAATAATAATAATGTACTCACCATGTTTTAAATATGTTAAATAGTTAAACGTATTTGGTCGGAATTCAGACCAAACAAATATTACATTTTGTTTATATTTGAAGAACATGGGGACTTAATTTGAAGAAAAAGAGGGAAAATAGAGATGATTTTTCTCCACCAAAAACTATGTTGGAAACACAGGGTAATTTTTTTCCGCTCGGCAATATTTTTTTATATACAAGAGACAATGGTCTAAGTGTCTGAATTCTTTATCATTCGTTCCGTCAACTACATCTCATTAGCTTTTAAATTGTCTGTTGCCATTTCTTAAAATAATAATGGAATGATGTTATTTTGACAACCATATTTAACACCGTATACAAATACATCACTTATAATTGTTGATGTGATTTGAAGAGAGAGAGAGGGGAAGATGTATTAAAAAAATGAAATGAAATATATACCGTATACAACATATGGTGTTAGACATTTGAAGATTTGTCTAAATAAAATTATTCATAATTATAATAATGTGCCTACCATGTTCTTAAAAAAAAAAATGTACCTACCATGTCTTAAAAATTTGTAAATAGTCAAATATATTTGAAGAAAATAAAAAAAGAGATGATTTTTCTCCCTAAAAAATTATATTGGAAACACAAGAGAAGTTTTTTCTACTCGTTGATTTTTCTCCATACACAGGAGAAAGTAGTCAAACCTCTAACCACTTATTTAAGGCGTACAAATTTCTTTCCATAAGTAACTTTCAAATTGTTTGTTACAACTTTTAAAATAATAAAAGTTTACTCACCATGTCCTAAATATGTGTAAATGGTCAAATGAATTTGGTCGGAATTCAGACTAAATACATATCACCTTTTAAGATCACAAGGACTAAAACTGGGAAAAGAAAAAGAAGAGAGAGATAAAATTATTATGAACTAAAACTGGGAAAAGAAGAAGAAGAAGAGAAAGATAAAATTATTATCGAAAGATGATTTCATTATATTTTTATTAGGATTGATGATGTCAAATTCCTAAATTTTAGACAGAAGAAAAACAAATTTCAGTTATTCAATGTAGATTTATAAAATTGAACAACAAAAAATCTCCAATTAATAATTAGTTTCCATAACATTGGATTTTCCCTTTCTTTTACAATCTAAATCAATGATGTGTATAGGTTTCTTAGCAAGGAGAAGCAAAGATGATGCTGCCTCAATGTTACCATGGAGATCTTTCAATGATGCCTTCACTTTTAGAAGTTCTTCTAAGTCAAGATCAGTAGGTACCATAGAGGCTTTACCTTTGTCAACTTCTTCCAACTCTTCGGTCAGATCACTCAGTTCTTTGTTGAGCTTGTTGATGTTTTGATTTCGACAAGGCTTAACATTTTTTTTTGATGATTCACCTTGTTCTCCATGAAGGTACTCATTGGTCACAGCTTCGAAAGTTGGAGAACCAAAAGCAAATGGTTTACCACCAGGGGTAAATCCAACTATACCAACTCTAGCATTACAAAGAATTGATAAATCACTTGCTTTCTTAAAAAGACCACTTCTTCTCTTTGAAAATGTGACATTCCTAGCCTTCTTGTTATCCACTAATTCTATCTCTATTTTCTTACGACCCATGATTCACAAACTTCGTTCTTGGTATAAACTGAGGAAGAGATATGATCGTATTTAAAGATGAAGGTTAGGGTTGTCTATGGGCTTATGCAAGCAAACAAACAACATAGGGTCCAACAACTAACAATAGATTTTTTTAGGGCCCAAAATTTTAATTTTTGGTGTTTCATTTTGTAAAATAATAATTTTTTGAATTAATTTTTAAGGCCCAACAACCATTCGTTTTATCACGGGCACAATTTTTAAGATTAGAACAAAAATTCCAAAGTGTTTAAGAAAATACGAGGAGGCTTAGAGTATTCACAATAGAACTCTCCCTTTTAGATGCTTAAACAAGTCTCACATATAACACCGCTCATTTTATAAATTTTTAACATTTTTTATTTTATTTTTTGAAAATACAACATCAATAAATATAACAACCTTGAATACCGACTTTCTTTGAACCCCATACCTTGCATATATTATGCACTGTCCTTACTAACTGAGTTAAGATCAGAGAGACGTGATTTAAAAATACAATTAACATATTTACCGAAAAGATAGTAGAGTTAATATCATACAATTATTAAAAGAAAATGTTGTATGCTTTTTGAATTAGCATCTGTTGTGCTATATTTGCTACTATGAATTTCATGTAATTGTTAGATTTTGATCCCCGGACGGTCAAAAGTTCAACTAATCCTTAAAACTAATATACTAATATTTGTCATTTAAAAAAGACAATAAATAATTTAGTACTCCCTCATTTATCAGTGTGGTTTGAGGGTTTTTTTACATTAACTAAAATTACCAATAAATGACTTAAGAATATATATAGAATAATTTTACTGAGTTAACTTTATTATTTACTGGAGTTTTTTTTTTGGAATAAAAAAGAGTATACGTCTAGGAAAAATAAAACTATTAAGCAGCTAAACACATAGTTAAAACTTTATCATCATCTTGACCAAAAAAGATAACTCTAGCAACATCAGCAAGGAAAAACTGTCTGATCCGGACAAACATCATAAATAATCAGACCATCTCCACTCGTAATCCTCATATTAGCAAACCTATGTGCATAAAAGTTTACTTCACGATACACATGGTTGTTCCTTAAAGAGGTAAGGACAGAAGAAAGTTGTTGTTCACACATTTTAAGAGGCTGAAAAACACCTGTAAAAGACGTAAATACTCCAGCGACAATTAACTATCGAGAAAAAGAACCGGTGACAGTTAACTACCGAGGAAAATTTCGACAGTTAACTATCGCCAGTTCCATCGGCAGTTAATTGTCGATGAGTCCTTTATTCAGAAACTGAAACAGAAGCAAATGCATCAGTTCCTTCTTTGTTCAAAAAGTTCACAAATTCTCTCCAATTTCCATTTTCACGAATTGCAAGTCAATCATCTCCACATTATCACAAGTAAGTACCATTAATCATTGCAATCTTAATGTTAGTTTGTTTAGGATAGATTTTTTTTAAAAATTGAGTAGTTTGCATGTGGTTAGGGTTGATGTTGAAATTGAACTTTTGGTAGATTGAATGTGTTTTTAAGATGTTATAGATGAATGTAGTTGTTGTGAATGTTGTTTGAATGATTTTTAAGTACAATGTGGTTTTGAATGGTGTCAAATGAACACAATTTGAATAGGTTTGAAACTTTGCACACAAAGTGTTTGACAAAATGCCCAAATGATAATTGTATTGATTTTTAGTTAGTTTATGTAGTTATAGATAATTGTAGTTGATGAGAATGATGTTTAGATTATGTTTAAGTTCAATGTGGTTTTGAATGGTATTTATATTATGTTATGAATGTTGTTTAGAATGTAATGTGAATGAAGTTTAGATTTTATGCTAATTATCTTTGTTCAATGATGTTTTTTTTTAAAATTATGTGTAGATATGTCTGATCAGGAGCAGAGCCAGCAGATTGACCCATTGAGGATGATATTTGGTAAAGTTGCAGTGACTAGTAGCGTGAGGCGGGCAAGGGGCCAACGGGAGAGGAGACATGACAGATGGAGGATGGCTGTGTACGGTGGTACACTAGGGTGTCTCACCCTCTGATTTTGCCACTTCTTTCAGGAGATCTTCCAAAGCCATCTAATGAGGAGCAAATCATTGAACAACAGTGGAAGTAGTACAAGGCGAGAAGCTCGCCTGATACCTATGACATGGTAACTGGCACTGTTGCCCATGCTGATGAGCATTTGGGTCAGGAGGTGATGAGCCCTCAACAATTGTATGTGTCCTTGCGTCATGTTAGGGAGCAGATCGCGCCGATATTGACCAGGAGGCGAGGCCGGAGGCCGAGGAGGCAGCATGCCGAGCAGGAGCAGGACTAGTAGGACATTATGTTTATGTTTATGACTTGTTTTTAGTTTTTGTGGGATTTGTTGGTTTCTTGTAAATTATCATGACATTGGTTTCTTGTATTTCGACGACATATCTATGACAATTGTTTGTTTTTGTATCAAATTTTCAATTCAAATTATGTTGGTAATTTCCGTTTATTAATTTTATGATTTGGCATTGAAACAATGTGTTTACAATTTGTAAAAACACATGTAACAAGTTTTGCATCAGTAGGTTCTCCCAAATTACAACTTCAGGACGCATCAGCAGTTAACTGCCGATGAATACTGAAACCGATGACAGTTAACTACCGAGGAATACTGAAACCGGCGGCAGTTAACTGTCGAAGGGCATTTTGGTATTTTACTAGTGTGTTTCAGCCCTATTAGATGTGTATACAACAATTTTCAGGACTGAATTCTTGATATCAAAGGAAACTCGATTCACAAGTTGGAACCCAAAAGACACGTCCTCTAAGTTGTCAAACTTTCCATAATCACCATGCATAGAATGTCTCTCATCGATTCTTTGTCATATGAGAAATCACTATCGTCAAGGAGTAGGATAACAACTACTCTTGTTGCTTCATCATTTTTTTTGGCTAACCAAATTTTCAGATGACCCTAGCATTTCTTTCCATTTAAAATTCTTCGAATCTTCTCTCTTTTCTTATTGGATGGAACATGTTTCTAATCCAATTACTATACCAGATCGTTCTCAATTATTTAAGATCCGATACCAAATAAGTACTTTTATTAGGGAGAAATTTTTTAGAGGTCTTATAAGACTCAAAGTCTCACTTAAACATTTCATTCTTAAGTTGAACACACAATATTTTTCATTAAATTAATCATTTTGCAATGTTGGTTTGACATGCTTTATTTATTGGTAGAACTCATTTAAAACTTTTGCCAGAGATGCTGCATTGGAGTAATTGAGTGTTTGTTAGGTAATGTTATTAAAAAAAATTATAAATAGATGATATGTATACGTGAGATTCGTTAAGTACACAAAATTAAGAATCTCCATTATAAATGCGGTAAGATTTATGATAAAACTGTCTTCAACTAAAAAGTTGGAGGAAAAAAACCCTAAGAATTATGCTCTTTACCTAACACATTTTGCTCATTTTCAACTGAAATTCCAAAATTACCCCGCGTGAGTTAACTCAGGCTAATAACCAACCATTCATTTTTTTTCACTTTTTGGCACATATACATGATTTCACTTAGCAGTAAAGTCATGATTTCTCTCACTTTTTTACATATACATGATGCACGTGACTCCAACTATTTTGAATTGTCTTATTTACCTGCTATCCTGACAACAAACAAGACCATCACTTTATTTTATTAAGGCTTAATTGATCATTTAGTCCATTAACTTAATTTTTTTTAATTGGTCCCTTAACTATAAAAAGTTTCAAAATGGTCCTTTATCTTTGTTTTAATCATCAATTTGATCCTATTTTATTAATTTTAAACCCCTTAAAAAGAAGACCGTCGGATAAAACAGTTCCATCAGATCTAATAGTGTATCACCAACACCTAATTTATATTACTTTCTTCATCTTCATCTTCTTCATATAACCATCATCAACATTCATGAATCAAAAACCTAGAAAAAAAACCCAACAAATAACAAACACAAAAACATCAAACCCAATCACCATCCTTGTACTTCCACCGTCCTTCTCTCTTCTCCATGTCCCATCTCACCCGTCACCACCAACGACGTCAAACCCAGTTCTCTTTGTTCCTCCTCTTTTCGTCACCATCTCTACTCATTCCCAGTTTTTTATTACTTTCTTCAAGTTTCAACAATGTCTCCATCTCCATTACATTAACCACAACTTCACTGTCCACCTAATCTTATATATTTCACCAAAAAGGGGAAAAATGAGATATTAATACCAATGCCCAGATAGACAAATCAACAGATTTCATTAAAAATTACAAGAAATTCCTTTTCTTTTCTTTGTATGAAGAATTACACTAAAGGAAAAATCTCATTCAACTTTAGTTACATCGTAATAAAGTCACCAAAATTTAATTGATTGAAAGGTAATTTGGGTTTAGCTACTTTTTGTATGATATGCTCTAAAGTAATCGCAATACACAATTTCCGATGAAGCCCTTTATTGAAAAAACCCAATCAATTCTTAACTTCCTCTTTGATCAATAGCAATCTTAGGCTTGGTCCTCATCACCATTAATGTCGGAATTGTGCTTGTCGTCTGCCATGGGATTCTTCAAAGTTCAGGGATTCACAATGACAAGGAGTAGGCATAGAGGAGAGCGTGTTTGATGTTGGAATTGGCTTTGATATTGCTGGTGGTGATGGGTCAGAGGGGACACAGAGAAAAGAGAAGGACGGTGGAAGAACACGGAGTTGGGTTTGATTCATGATTTTTCTGGGTTTTTTATTCATGAATGTTGATGATGGTTACACCAAGAAGATGAAGATGAAGAAAGTAATAAAAATTAGGTGTTGGTCATACACAGTTAAATCTGATGGACCTCCTTTATCCAACGGTTTTCTTTTTAAAGGTTTTAAAATTAATAAATTAGGATCAAATTGATGACTAAAACAAAGATAAATGACCATTTTAAAACTTTTCATAGTTAAGGGACTAATTCGAAAAAAAGAATTAAGTTAAGGGATCAGAGCCTTTTATTAAAATCAAGTTAAACATGGTAGTCACATACACCATATCATACTATTTTATTAATATGACTTAACCCCACCCATATATGCACATAGTGGAAAAAAGTGAATGGTTTGATATAGCGTGAGTTAAGTCACGTAGAAATTAGCACTACAATGACTTAACATTAACGTGAGTTAAGTCATGTAAGAATATTTTAGTGCTTTAAGTTGGAAATGAGTAAAAAGTGTTGGGTAAGAGCAGAATTCAAAACCTAAAAGGTGTATATAACTGGAGTAGAAGTCTAGAGATATAGAAACCCACCCACATTTGGCCCATCTCATAAGACGCGCATACGAACTCACGTCACGCACGTAGAACTTGACAATTGACTCTCTTAAATCTTAAAACTTGTCAACCAACCATGACCATAATAAGTCCTTAGAGAAAATTCTCAGTTCCATACTGCCCTGATCTCAATTGTTTTTTTTTCAGTTTTAGAATTCATACATATGAATAAAAATGATTTATTATTTTTTGTACTAAGCGATGACTTACTTAAGGGCAAGTCATTTCGTTAGGAAAAAATATATACACTTTCTTTAGTAAATAAATGGGATCCGTTTGCAGCAAATTATATACAAGTAAAAAATATTTTAATATTTATTAAATTAGAGATGAAATTTTAGATATTTTTTATTAAAAAGAAACACAAACTAATTTGTACTTGCTTACTAATAACAAAATCTCTTTTTTAATTATTCTTTTAACAAAAGGATGAAAACTTTTAAAAATATTTATTTATCGAAAAAAAATCACAGAAAAAACTACAAAAATTAAGAAACGTTTTTTTTTTTGCATTAAATTAATCAATAATATAGATTCTTTATGTAAAACTATTCTTCAATTGCTAAGAGAGCTAGGAAAACGAGTGATATTTTATTTCTCTTCATTTGATTATGAGTATTTTTGCGAAAAGTTAATTAATATATTTGAAGAAAGTCTCATAAAAAGGGACAACAAAGTTTGCAAAAAAATCTTATATTTAGAGATGAAGGCAATACTTATTTTCTATAAAAAAAAAACCATATATTTTGCTCTTTTTTTTTTATAACTAAAAAAACTGTATATTTTGCTCTCTTCTTTTTTATAACTAAAATAACTTAATGTAAAAAGGAGTTTTTTTAAGGAAAAGTGAGTATTTTAATTTTTTTTGTTAAGTAACCTAGTGATTAGAGTTCACACACTCAAATATGGAGAAGTGGGTTGTTTGAAGTTCGAACTCCGACCCCTACATATAATATGTAATATCTCTACTAACTGACCGAAACTCACGGCATAGAAAATGAGTATTATTATTAACACAAAGAAAAGTATTACTATTAATAAGATCGTTAACAAGGGTCATAAAAACATTCTTTAAAAAAACTACAGAAAGAAACTGTGTCTTAATAATACAAATTAAACATTTGTCATAGTCTTAAATCTTTTATACAAAAGTTAGAAAAAGAACTTGTGAACATTTGCCTTATTAAGGAAACATTTGTTTGTCAACTATATTCCCTACTTTCACTTTTTCTATCTCCCATCGAAAAAGAGTAGTAACGACTAACGGGGAAGCTTCATTTTCTCCTCAATACAATATAAAGTCCCCTAACTCACCAAAGGAAAACCCACAACGCGCAAAATCGATTAAATAATCAAAGGGAAAAACGGAATGTCAATGGTTGGGAAGAAAAGATCGTTGTTGAAGAGGCTGAAGAAGGAAGCATTGAGGTTGAAGTTCTTGTGGCAATCATCATCATCGGTATTCAAGTGGAACAGACTTACTTTGTCTGTTTCATTCATGGAAGATGTTGTTTTTAAGGTTGTCTCTGCCTTTGAGGCTGCTGTTCTTGTTCTTACCCTCTGCTTCTTTTACCTTTGTTGTGGTTGCAGCTTCTGATCTCTCTCTCTCTCTATATATATATACTTCTCTTTCAGTTTCATGTAATGTAATGTAACTAACTATTTACTCATATGTACTATTAATTTGTACAATTTTTTCATATGTACTATATATGTTTGGATATATTAATCATATATACTTAAGGGTAGCCATTGCAACACTAATATCCCACAGAAAGAGTTTTACATTTGTCATTTGAAGCAACAAATATCCATTCCAGTCTCAAATAAAATACATGAAAAATCGAATACTGACCAAACAACACCTACAATCATCTGTGAATCTTACTGAAGACAACACTGTCCCAAGTGAGGTCATTGTAAACATTTTTGTTTGAAATATTAATGATTCAAGATTAAAAAAACCATATCCATTGAAAGATTTTTTTTAATGGCAATATCCACCGAAAGATTAATGGTGATTTGTGAATCACATTTGGTTTGCTCTACTATATGGTTGATACTTGTATCAGCTGCTAAATTTTTTTTTGTGATAATGTTACATTGGGAAGTATAGTTGTGATCGATCATCAAAGCGTCTTTTATGATATTAAGTGATTTCTATTTGTGGATTCAGATGAATCCCATTTCTTAGAAAGAATGTTAATGTCGTTCCGACTGCGAGTCTCCCTAGTTTCACAAGAAACTGAATCCACAAATAGAAATCACTTAATATCATTAGCCGTAAGACCAGTCTATCTTTTTCATTTTCATTTCCATACACAACATAACTGGCAATGATGAGAAAAAGGCCGGTCTTACGGCTACCATTTACTTCTTTGGTAGTAGATTGATTACTTTCATATCTACTAACGTTTAATTATTTTTCTTTGGGAAATATTTTCTTCTTTTCCATATGAAACATAAAATAGCATATATACACAAACAGGTTCATGTATGTCTCTAACTGTTAGTCATGAACTTTTTTACACAAAGCACAATAATTTCCCTTAGGCGTGAGTTGATGTGCATCTGATGCAATTTTTATCATCTCTTGTTGTGCATCTGAATCTGATGCAGTTTTTGGCATGTCTTGTTGTGAATGATCTGATGCAGTTTCAGGTGCAGATGGATGAATGTTATCCACACTTGAGGGCTCCATTACATGATCAACAAGTGACCTTGTTGCACCCTTTGATGTGGTGTTTGCTATGAACATTAACCTTAAAATTTTGACAGCAATGAGAGCCAAAACTGTAGCCGAGGGAACAAAGATAACATCAGGAATGGCATTCAGAAATTTTAGCCGAGGAAATGTTGTTTGTCCTGTTCTTTTAGCCACTATGGCTGCTGGTGGTGCCACTATTCCAGTGATTATCATAGATTCATCTACTTTGTTGAGATTCACATTCTTATTCATGAAGTCTGCAAACATCTTCTCTTTGGCTTCCTCATTAGCTTCTTTCCATTGTTCGAAAATTTCCTGCATGATGCAAAAATATGTGAGTGATTGGTTATAGCAAAAAGGATCACATTGTTTGAGAATTTAGGATAAGAGTAGTTTATAAAGACAAACACTCCTCTATGCACTAAGGTGCCTTTTAACTAAGGACAAAACTGTGAGGGCTTGGTCATAAGACAAAAAGCGAACCAACCTCAGAAAAGTGTTGCAATGGACTCGAGGGCAGAATAGCCGTCTATGGAAAAGAGGGTCTAAGCTATGTACGAGGGCTGACGGACCCTTTAGCCGCTTAGTTTAAAGTGGGGGGCCACTACTCCGGTACAGCAAAAAGTCGCACATTGATTTTGAATTGAGACATAAGATCCAAAGAGAACCATACCTCAGAAAACCAGTGCAACAGACTACAGGTTCGAATAGAAGTCTTGAAAACAATTTCTTGCTTTCAAGGCTAATCAAGTCAGCATACATCTACCCTTCTTAGACTTCTCACCTAGTGGGGTTCTCGAGTCTCCCTTCTTATATAGAAACTTGAAGTAAAAAAAGTGAGTGAAAAGGTAAAATTTAAATATCAAAGATAATTGGTTTTTTTTAGGTGTAAACATATTTTACACTATACATAGTTTAAATTTAAACTGAAATAAAATGTAAAAGTTTCTGAACTGTTACTGAATGAAGATTAAACTATTACCTTAAATGTATAAGAAACTTCACAAGATGCGAGCAATTGACTACAAATTGTATGAGAAAATTACAAACCTTTACATCCTTATAGGATGGGGCATAATAATGCTTCCCTGGTACAGCCATGTTGATAGTGCTGCATAAAATTTAATTATATAACTATAACTCTTTGTTATGGTGATAATGTGAAACCAAATTGTGATAATGTGCAAGCTATGCCACGTTTTATCACGTTTCATTGTGGTTTTTTCTAACTATGTTATAGGTGCCATGTATTCACCGTCTTTGACGATGACTAATCTATATCGTAGATCCAGACTGACCATCTTCAGTGGAATCTCTCCTCTAATCATGTTTTTTTCATTTACGTCTAGAACTTGAGAGCTTGCTTAAGATATCTGAGTCAAATTACACTCGAACTAATTAATGTAATGTTGTCACCGGCCTGTGTTTCTATAGGTGTGATTAGATGTTAAAAAGAATTGAATCTGTGCAAAATTTAAAATCTATTTTTTTTTTCTTTTCAATGTTGAATCAGTTCCTAAAGTCTCCCACACCATTCAATTGACATTATATCTTTGTCAAAAAAATCAATTAAAAATATTTTCTCAATTATAACTATTGGTTATGGATTCAATCAAATTAGCATATTATCATAATTCATAAGTCTTAATTATAGCCTTCCTATTAAATATTATTTTCAATTATCTTCTTTTCCTAAACATTCAAAGGCAATAAATCAACATGTGATTAATTTTTCATTGGAAGCTCATGCTTACATGAAGGTATCAAGAATAGCAACATGGAATGCTTCAAAATCTCTGATATCTTTCTCAACAAATTGCTTGTACAGTTTATCCATTACCAAACTCAACACATGGGAAGTTGACAATCCTGTGATGCAAAATAAAAATGATAAATCATTAACTAGTAGACAAATAAGTGTATATGAAAGTAAAATAAATTCAATGTTGACCTTTTCCTCTCATTAAACTTGTGTTCATTCCCATAATCCTTTGTATGATTGTACTTTAACAGTACAGAAGCAATCAGTTATGATCAATTCAACAAATATTGTGAAAGAGAAGCATTTGTTGGGTTAACTAATGGTATCTCTTCATTTTCCCTTAAAGAAAAGAATTACTTTCTAGTTTAAAATTTATATAATATATCAACTTTTTTACTGTTTATTGGTCAGATTCCTGGCATGGAATAACTTGTAATCAAAGCTTTTTAGCTGTTGTAATTTCAATTAAGTTCATTCAAAACCGCTTTAGTATTTCTAGTTCCTATGTTTGGATATATTAATCACATATATTTTTGTGATTCCCGGACCCTGTGTATGCGGGAGCTTTAGTGCACCGGGTTGCCCTTTTTTTTTTTATTACATTGGGAAGTATAGTGGTGATCGATCATCAAAGCATCTTTTATGATATTAAGTGATTTCTATTTGTGGATTCAGTTTCTTCTGAAACTAGATAGACTCGCAGTCGGAACAGCATTAACATCTTGTCTTTCTAAGAAATGGGATTGATCATATTCAAAAATCTGACTATATATTCAAAAAAAGGTTTATCCTTATCAATTTCATTTTCAATACTAACAGTACAGGATATATAACAGGAGTACAACAATTCATTTTCATTGAAACTTGTTTGAAATTCAATTACTTTATCAAAACATTGATATCCTCCTATAATATAGAAAAGCATGATGAGAAACCCTTGACTTTTTCCTTTTTTTCAAAACAAGGTTGAATTTCTACATCTATGTCTTCGATCATGGGTCATTCTATTTTTTTATGAATAAGGTCAATGATTTCCTATTTTTCTCCTGAATCAAGGACAATCATGGTTGAAATTCTTCATATTTTTCTCTTGAAGAAATCTAGTGACAAAAACGAGATCAGTGCTCTGTGGTGAATTATTTTTTTGTTGTATGCAATATCCTGCGGATAGGAATGTTTCACATAAATATGGTACTTGAGGTTGACAGCCTTAGATGTGCTCGAGTCGAGACTTTATTTTTCCATATTGGTTTGCTTGCTTGAGTGAGGCTTACTTGAGTGTCTTTCTAAAGAAACTATTAGCAGATTCTGTAAGTCTCTTGCATCATTAGGCATAGCCCAATGCTCTCAAAACTTACTAGTCTTAAGGACTGTATTTCATAGCATTATATCATTTTTCTTTCATCGATTTTAATTTTGAGGAATTAATATGTTCTGTTGTCACTTACATTTCACTTTTCGTATAGCATTGGTGTTAACAGTTGTGTTATCTATTTTCAGAATGCAGAAATTAGCTCAGGAACAAAATGATAAGATTGAAAAAGTTAACCGTGAAAGAAAATATCATTAGGTGAATATGACTTTCCTGTCCACCCTTGTCACTGTTATTTGTTAAAATTCTTGTTAAGTTTGCTTAAAGTCACATTTTTTTAATAACTATTGTCAGCAAAACACCGCGTATGAGCTTAATGTTTTGTCCATGCTATGGAATGAGCTCTGTCAGAAAAATATAGACATCGAAGTTGCATGTGCTTCAGTTGAAACTCACTTAAATAAACGGAGAAGAGAAGCAGCAGAAAGGTAACTCAGCTTTGTAAATTTTGTTTTTCTTGGCTGATTTCATTTAGTTTCGGTGTGTAATTAGTTTTTTTCTTTCTTTCCAGAGGCTGGAACTTGGATGCTATAGCTGAAAATGGCCAACTGGCAAATTCGGAATCATGAGATTTGTATCAGCTTATCTAGTTTTGTATCTGTAATTCTGACTTCAATTGCTATTGTAATTATTAATAATATTTAGTTTATTTATATCATGAAAAAATTGCCCATCTGCGCATCGAAAAAGATAAACATGCCAATTTTTTTTGGTCTGTAACATGTCAAAATATTAGAGTAAACTGTTTGTAGGAAAAACATGACTTGGTTTTTTTTATTTTTGGTGACAACATGATTTGGTTATTTTGGTTTATTTATTGAAATAACACATAATTATCCACCACTTATCTTGCTAACCAATGTATCTTGTATCATATAGTCGGCCGTTATGAAAAAAGCAAATATGCGAATCACACAAACCTCATATTTCAAGCTAATATTTCCAGCTTTTCCTCAACATTGTTGATCCATTGGTATAGTTTATTATTTGATCTTGTTATCAACCAGACCTCTTGTTGCCTAAGTCACCCCTGAGACTTCAATGAGGCCAATTGGAGCTCAAAATGCAGAACAACAATTTCAAGCATAGGATAATAACGCAAACTGCACTTGAACGATGCAAAATGGCAAAATTCTGTGTTACCAAGCCTCCACAGCACAAACTATACTCTAGCAGCAAAAATTGACGCGAACTCTGCAACACAGCCACAATCACATGTTGAAAATTCTGCAACAAAGTTTCTACAAGCTGCAGACTAGGTTATGACAACAGCAAGACTAATGTATGAAGCCACTGCTGCTAATGGAAATTAATCACAGCATCCATGTCCCCGATGAACTCCACCACCAAAACAAACAATTACAAAATGCAGAACATCAATTTCAAGCATAGGCTGATGATGCAAACTGACCACTGAAACAATACAAAGGCAAAATTCGATGGTACCAAGCCTACACAGCACAAACTATACTCTAGCCACAGAAACTAACACAAACAGTGTAATACAGCCGCAACGAAATCACCTGTCAAAAACTCTGCAACAAAGTTTCTACAAGCAGCACACTAGGCTATGACAACAACAAGACCAATGCTACGTGGTGAACTAGAATCGTCATCCGGAATTTGAAACCATATGTATAATTTAGTTATCATATCTTTAATATCATTCTTATGTCTAAATATATTATTATATAAAAATATATCCAAGTCTAAGTTACAAACAAATTAGAACAAATTAATGTTGAATAGGATTGAAAAACTACGAGAATCATAAACTCACTTCGAGAAAAAAAGTAGATTTGTGGCAAGCATAGCTCCTCTTATAATGAAGATGATTTAGCATTCCAATCATCTTCATTATTGTCCTTGAGGAGGTTTAAGTGGAGCTATATCTTTTATTCTACAAATAATCAAGAGTAAAATCTTCAGTAACTTGCAAGAATTTTGTCCAGACAGTAATTGCAAAATAAGTAAGTATACAACATGCTTTCCAAATGAAGATGTAAGCAATGCAAATCCACATCCACTATGTGATGAAATCGAATTAGAAAGTATAACTATAGGTATGAAGCAAACCTGCCACCTGGGTTAACCAATTCAGGGAATATTTTTATAAAGATCAAGTATAAATATCATACAATTGAAGATTTATATCATACTATCCAGAAATTTCTTTGATAGGGATTCCGATAAATAACAATCCCATTAGACCATGAGCATCACATATAAGGTCACTCTACAAGACTAAACATCTACAATTTGATATTAGATGCAAGATAACATAACACTTAGAACTTTTAATTTTTTCTTGATATATATACCAAAAATATACTATTTTCTAAGTAAAAAATGGTTAGGATGTAACTTACCTCTCATTCCCTTGATTAATATTAATTAAAAAATATTAATGATATAAGACAATTCACTAACAAAATAAATGGGGATGACAACTAGTGCCAAGAAGGCCTGAATTACATGGAGATGACAGCCAGAAAAGAAATATGTTCTTGTTTGGACTGCAGACAAAAATGACTATCGGACTAGCGTGATTCTTTACATTTTTTCAGTTGCATTTATTGATTTTTTTTAATAAAAATATATCACTTATTAATACTATAAATTTGCATTGAAATATATATGAAAACTCAACAATGGATACATTTATAGCCAAAGTGTAAATTTTGTTTTATAAGTTAAGCATAGATTAAATAAAAGAAAAAAGGCAAACTAGACTAACCTCTCTTGATGTAATAATAAAAATACCCCCTCTAGTTTTAAACTTAACACTTACCGTTAAATTTCTCTGTTAACTCGCTCACTTTCACTCACACAACTATGAACTCTTTTCGCTCTCCTTTGTGGCTCTTGTCTCGCTTCTTCGAAACACCATCACTCAATCATCATCATCATCATTTTTTTCACGTTTATTCAAAATTTAGATTCTCAATAAATTTCATTTATATGACCTACCTTTTTCTGTTCAGTTCAGACACCATGATTTTAGATATCTCTAACTCATCATAGATCTCCCACTCTCTCCATTTCTAAATTAAACGTTCAATTTTAATTTTTCTAGAAGATATAAACTTGTAAAATTGTATATGGAATATGGATTCATTTGAAGCGGTTAATATGAACTGACACAATTTTATCATCAATGTCTCAACATATATGATCCAATAAACTCTAACCAACAGAGTTATATGCCTCAAATGCACTATGTTTATTAGTGGAATGTGGTTTATCAATTGTTATTTAATGGAACTATTTGCTCTTACGATTACGATAATGCATATACAATTTATTGCATGTACTGATAAAACGGTTTCATTGTTTGATGTGGCGTATGCGTTTGATGGAGATGCTTAATCATACATAATCTTAATTTGATGTTTATAGTAAGCATGTAATAACAAAAATAGTAAAAGCTTAACAGTAGAAACCAAATCACATAATATAACCAAGTACAACTTTATTTTATGGTGCACAAGTGAGATAAGTTTTGCATTATACACAATTTCGTTTTTACTATTGAATCAATAAATCTTACCATTGAATTAAATAAGATTTATTAATTAAATTAAATAGTGAAAAACAAACTTTTCCGTCCTTACGACAAAACCAACTTACTTTCCCACTAGACAAAACCAAAATACATGAAACTAACATAAGTTCTGTTTGACTCCCATAAGTGGGACCCATATTATTGACTTAAAAAAACTAAATATCATTCCCCGTTGGAGTTGGGGTCTTTGTGAGCAAAGTTATTAGTTGGGACCTGGGGTATCATCCTCGACAACATCTTTTCCTTTCACACCTACATGTTTAAAAGATTTAAATGTATAAAAAGCAAGGGATATAAGATGCAACATAAAAAAAATAATGACAAAGTAGATTAAACATAATTATTTAAGAGAACAACAAACACTTATAAAATATCTCCCAAATCACGCTAAAATTTTTTGGTGAATTTTTTTGTTGTATTTGTTGGAGTTATGTGGTCACATGATTTTAGACGCGAGATTTATGCATACTTACAAAAATGAAATAAAAAAAAATATAGAAAGATAAAAAAAAGTTTATTTTTCAAATGATTATATGCTATGCATTTTTATGCGTGTGTACAAGTTATGTCCAAAATCTTGTTACTACTCAAGTCTTATCCTTGATCAATAGTATGTATATCATACTGCCTACAACTTTCACCTAAAATAAACATCCATTTTGGTCTAACGGAACTAATCAATTAATACACAATGTATTTGAGTAATGTAAACCTCAAGATACCAATCAAGTTCGATTTCTACTCATAAACAAATAGAACAATAAACGATAATTAAATCATTTGACATCCTACTTGTACTATACAAAGGCTATAACATATATTAATAGGAGATCTCTTACCATGTGAGATTTTATCTTTCAACATCTTTTGGAGTTCCAATAGGGATCCTCTCACTTTTTTAGCTTCCTCATAGCTGAGTTCTTCAAATTTGAGCTCCCCACCATAACTATCAATCTTCTTCTGCAAAATCTCAAGCTTTTGTTTTTCTTGTTCGATCTTCCAAAGTATATCATTTAATACAGATATATTATGTTCCAAATCGCCATTTTGATTTTCTCTTGCCATCTTAATTATCCTTCAATCTAGTGAAGATAGTACAAAGAAAAGAGACAAGAAGAAGCTATGCAGTGATGTTTGTATGGCTCGTGGAGTTAATATATATACAAAAAATAAATAATAGTTTAATGATACAATTCATAAAGTAAATCAAATTTTATGTTCTTTTTCTTTTTACCTTTTGACAATTTTTTAATGAAAATGTATAAAGTTAATTTCAAATTGCTATATAAATCATCACATTGATTACCACAGATTCCCTTAACAAATATATTATTAAAATGATTTTTTTTTGAATAAGAATAAAAAAAAATATTTTTTATTAAAATGAGATGTTACTTTTTGTTTTTTTTCTTTTCAAAATATCCAATTTTAATTATTGTGGTAAACGAGAGACAACTTTGAACAAATAATTTTACTATTATAGAAAAACACAAATCACCTTTTTTTAGGACATAATTCAAATCGCATATGAGACAATTGTAAAATGTCCATTAGTACCTCTAAATCTAGTAATAATAGTAGCAGCAGTAGTAGTAATACTAATAATAATAATAGTAGTAGTAGTAATAATAATAATAGTTTATGTATAAAATCTAAATAATACATTTTAATTGTTTTATTTCACGGTCATATTTATTTTAATGTATTAAATAGTCGAATCCATATGTCTAAGACCTTTTTATGAGGTTTGTTGGTGCATAATATAAGACTATTTACAAATTTTCAGTTGTATTTTTTTAAAATGCATCTCATATTAGCAATATGCATTGATATATATATATATATATAAGAATAACTATATATATTTAAGAAAATAGCATACAACATAAACTATCGAACTAGCTCTATTTAATTAACCAATACATAAGCAAAATCATGGATACAATAAAACTATTTTGATTCTCTCACTTTTAAATCACTCGGTTCAGTCATTCCCCTCACATTTATGGACTTAAAAAAATAGTGATGTGGTGTGTTTAAAATGATATAACATACAATATGATGAAGTGAAATGATACACAATCATAAAATTGAACGAAAACCACCTACAAGCTTTAGTTTCAACTTTAAAAAATTATTCATTTTGTAATTTAATTAATAACATATAAATAATTAATTCATTGATATCATTCCACATCATCAGATTTTAGTCTTACACGGTATTTGAAACACATCATCTACAATTTTTAGTGCGGAAATTAATTGAGTGAGCGACCATGACTAAGAGATTTTAAAGTGAAGGAACCATCCCTCAAAAAAAAATGAAGGAACCAATTTCGTGAACAAATGAAAATAAGAAGACCAAAATTGTAAATAAACTTATTTGACTATCATTTTTATTTTAAAGTTTTAAACAAATGAATCCATGTGTCTAATTTTTGAATGATCTCCATCTTCCTAATTGTAAAACCATTTTAAAAGGTTTGGTTGTCCCAAAATATCATATTTTTTACAATTTTTAAGTTGCATTTATTGATTTTTTTATATTAAAATATACCCCTTATTAATACTATTAATTCGCATTGGAATATGAATACTCAACATAGCTACATTTATCACACTATAAACTTCGCAACCAACTGCTAGGGACAATTCTTGATAGGGTTAATAGGTCTTTACCCCCTGTAATTTAGGTCATTTCCGATTTTTCCCCCGTAATTTTTTTTGATTTACCCCCTGTAAAAAAATTGTTTTGATTTACCCCTTAATAGGCCAAACAAAAACCATTTTTATTTTTATTTTCAAGAAATTTTCGTTTTTGTTTGGCCTATTAGGGAGATAAATCAATAATTTTTCTTTTTACAGGGGGTAAATCAAAAAAAAAAATTACAGGAGAGAAAACCGGAAATGATCTATATTACAGGAGGTAAAAACCTATTAACCCTTCTTGATATATAACAAACTTGAAAATGATACTTTTCATTGAAAGAGTTTAACATATGTCAAGTGAAGCAACATAATATCCATTATATCAAATAGAACACATGATAATTATCATACTAACCAAACAATTCCTACAATTGTCATTTGCTATTACAGTAAGCCTTGAAGCAAAAGGGTGTTGATCCACAATCATACCAACCATTGACCATTAGCAGATCTTACTGAAGACAACATTGTCCCAAGTGAGTTCATTGTAAACATTTCTATTTGAAAGATTAATGTTGCAAGATTAATAAAACAAAATGATTCAATCATTGTTTGTAGTTTTGGTTTTTATGTGGTTCCTACTTCAAATGTTGAACTCAATGGTTTACACAAAAGGACTTCTATGATTGACACAAATAGACTTCTAGTTGATTTGCTGATTTGTGAATCACATTTAGTTTGTTCTACTATATAGTTGATACTTCTATCAACTGCTAAAATTATGTTTGTGATGAAGTTATATTGGGAAGTATTTTTGTGGTAATGTTATATTAGGAAAATGGTACAATTAAGTAGAAATGAGATTGATCAGGTTATGTGGTTGTTTGTAGAAGGACGAAAGCATGATTATGGTTCGTATGAATGCTACATTGTACATTCACTTAATTGTAATCTATCATTAATAGATTTAATTTGGCCAAAATAAGAAAAAGAGCAGGAAATATATGCTAATGTTTTTATGTGCATTATTAACAGTTTTTGGAGAAAAGATTATATAAATATTGTATATCATTCCTAGATATGGAATTCATTGCAGATAAATATTTATGATGGAACTCATAACTAATTAACAAAATCAATTACATTGTTATGTTTGGTAACAAAAATAAGCTAGTTTATAATTTATTGAACTAGTTATGAGCTTGTTTTGATATAGTGATACTTGTTTGGTAAAAAGTTTTTTTCAAGATGCCAATTCAAGTAATGTTTAAGCTTATATCTTATGTATGAAGCCAATGCTGCTAATGGAAATTAATCACAGCATCCATGTCCTCGATGAACTCCACCACCAAAACAAACAATTACAAAATGCAGAACATCAACTTCAAGCATAGGCTGATGATGCATACTAATGACCACTGAAACAATACAAAAGGCAAAATTCGATGTTACCAAGTCTACACAGCACAAACTATAATTGTATAACTGTATGTATGAAGCAAACCTGCCACCTGAGTTAACCAGATCAGGGAATGTTTTTATAAAGATCAAGTATAAATATCATATAATTGAAGATTTATATCTTACCATCCAGAAATTTCTTTGATAGGGATTCCGATAAATAACAATCCCATTAGAACAAAGCACATTACAGTTTGGATGGAGGCATGAATTACACGGAGATGACAACTAGTGCCAAGAAGGCTTGAATTACATGGAGATGTCAGCCAGAAAAGAAAAATGTTCTTGTTTGGACTGCGGACAAAAATGACTATTGGACTAGAGTGAAAACAGATTGACTATCAAAATATCATGTTTTTAGTTTCTTGTGGAGAAAACAAACAAGAACTCACAAGCGTACAAACTATGACAAGTATTGACAACAGAGTTCTTTCTTCATTTACTCGAATGTGACAATAGTAGTTCTAGAGAAAAATACCATGAAATTGGTTTTTCAAGCGAAGAAAATTGAAAATATAATTAAAAGGACAGTAAAATTCAAGTAAATCATAAGCGTAGGTGTTTTGATTTGTTTAAAATTCAAGTGTTCATCAGAAGTTCTTTTGGCTCCTCTCAAGTGGATGTGGACTATCACCCCATTCATCACTAGGTAATAGATGGATCATTAGTGAAGCTATATATGACTGCCTTATATGCTTACTGCTTTTGACAAGTTAAACTCTTGCACATGGGAATGCAAAACGAAACATACCCAAACAAGACATACAATCTCAACATATTAAATATGCACACACAAAACTGAAACATACCTAAACCTTCCCACATTGGAACTTGACAGATATTGATAAGCAGGACCGTAACTTTAGTAAGCAGCCTTGGTTTACATATAATCCCTCCACAAAAATAGGATTATATGTGTACTCTTAATTGTTGAGGGCAAGCATCGCAAAAAACGTAAGATTTTATGATTCAAATCGACACCAATCACAAGAAACTAAAAAGAAAGAGCACCCCAACAACTAGAGGCATACAATATGACACCAATGAAAAACTTCCAGACGCAAATCTTACACGATAGCAAATCCTAAGAGTCTATACAAATATATTCCCAATCGTGACTCACTCTCAATTACAACATATATAGACTACCTCAAAATCTCAGATCTCATCATACAAATCAACCCAAACAAATAGCCAATTTCAATAACAAACTTTTCTTAAAACACTCAAGGTTAGCTGCATAACATAAAAAGTGTTTTAGACAAAAATGAAAACAGAAACAAGCATAACACAGAATGTGGAGAAGCCCTAAGTTTCAATGCAATAGCAAAACACTAAAGAAAGCAAAACGCACAAAAGAGAAACCGTAAGTTTCAATGTAGAGAAATCCTAATCATTATTTTAGCTGCCTGCCAAATTCTTTGACATCCACATCAGGAAGATTCCCCTAATGCATGACTCACAATTCAGAAAAATCAAACCAAAGTTGCATTTACATCTTTAATTCGCTTTAGGTCCTTCAAGTGTCTTCCAATTAATTTTGAATCCCTGCCCTCTTGTCAAAAGAGTCATAAAATTCAATTCAATTTAGTTTATAGAAAAGATTAAGAAAAATCTTCAAAATGAGTCTAACATACTTTAATAATATATGAACAAGATTGAACCAACATATATCAGCAACATATTTAAACATCACCATTGACAGGCAATGAATGATGACAAAGATTAATTAGAATCTAAACAGCAAAAACACAAAGTACAACAAATTTGTCATGAGTCATATTCACACATAGTGGTGCTTTCGTTTGTCAACTTATAGAATATGACTTGCAATGTCAACTTAGCAAGCCAACTCAAACAAATAAAATCAAACACAATAAGCTTTCAAACAAAACACATTGTCATCTTGCACGATCTTGAAAAGGATAACCCATATGGCCACAAAGAGATTATTCTGATATGAAAAGTTTATCCTCCTATAGTATGTCTTGGGAATTTGCTTAACTAATATAGTATATAACCTAGCAGCTCCCATTCCAAACAATTTATAATTGTATTGTTTTTGTCTGGATTTGAAATTTATTTCTAAATTATAGCATGTTTAAAATTGATTTGATCATAAAATTTTCAGATACCATAAATGTGCTTCAAGCTTACTCAATTAAACATGTTACGAGTAAACATGTTGGAGGTATTTGGTTTAGGAATTTGCAGGCCTTCAATGTAGTTAGGCTTGGTAAACAAGATGGAGACGATCACAAATCTGGATTGGCTCATACCGGTTAACAAAACCAAATACTATCACTTAGGTAATTATCTTGGAGCTTCAATTGGTTATAATCATAGTGGTATTTGTGGTAGTATTTGGATGGTGAGATTTTGTTGAGAGATGGTTTGTAAGTGGAGTATTGGCAATGGTAGTGATATCTTGGTTGATAGATGGAACTAATATGCAATCCCTTATTCAATTAGTTAATTGTTGATAATTTGCTCATCCCAGGTGCCAAATCTTAGAACGTTCACCTATCCATTCTTTGTTTGACATCCATATTTGTTCCCCTCTCTATATATGTAAAGAGGGATCAATTGGCACGGAAGGTCGACCACAAGGGAGAGTATACAATAAAAAGTGTTTACCATTTTTACATGTCTAACGTTTTGGATACAAACTATCTCACTATGAAGGGTGATTGGAAGGCCCTGCAGAATTTGTAAGTTCATCCAAAAGTACAGAACTTAATATGACATATTTTTCGTAACTATTTACCTAACCAATGTCAGAGTGTTGCGAAAGGGGTGGCCCTTCCCTACGAGGGGGAAAAGAGTCAATATAGATGCACTACTTGTATAAAACCAACAAATATTAATTTACCGGAAATCAAAGTTAAATGCTATATCCTGATAGGGTCTTATTACAAATGATTGTATTGTTCTTTGTAAATTGATGAGGTTGAAACCTGATGAAAGTTATGCTGCAATAATTTAAATATCTGCAAAAAAGTATTATCACAAATTAATAGACCTAGATATACGAACAGTAATAGCACAAGCCACAGTGCCACACAACTATCTGAGAATATATATTCTGCTGGGTTAATAATACACTGATCAGAGGAGGATACACTGATTTAGTGTTGTAAGGTCACATTTGGTCTGATGCAATGATTTCAAGGGAATGGAAATATGAGTGAGTAAGGATTGAAAAATGAAGGACCATATAAATGTAAAGCTCATAAACCTTACGGCTTTTGCAAACATAGCCCTCAACTTTAATTTGTGGCTACGGGTTTGTACTCGAAGAAGTGACTATTTTTTACCAAATTTGATTCTACTTTATGAATAAAAAAGGAGGCAGGCACAAAAGAGACAAAGAATAGAATACTTGCTTCATGAAAGCATTTCATTTTAAGAGTTGTTTGTTACACCTACACGTATACAATGCAACTATCAAGCTCTTTCAACCAACGACTTGCTTTTGGAATAGTATTCACTATGACCAATATAAAATCTAGAGCTAGATCCCTGTTACTCTATTCTCAATTATTTTTCAAATAATTATGTTAAAACAATTCTAATTCATACAGCATAACATAACAGGAAATGCAATCAATGTGTTAATGTATTTAGATACATAATACAATTAATGTATTAATGTATTTTGATACATAATGTGTTTAGATCGATTCACCTTCTGTTCAAGTAGATGAGGAAAAATTCAATATCAGATAGCAATAACTTAATTATTTTTTATATATATAAACCATTATTTACACTTGAATAGAAGGCAAGCGGGCAACAAGCTGCGCCGCTAGACCTTTTTGGATGGCAAAACCAATCCTCGTGAACACAACATTCATCGACCTAGGAGACATGACATTGCTATGCATAACCCTTTTGGATAGCAATTAGATTTCTGTTTTACCATTACTAAGAACTAACTTGGAAGAAAAGAAATATGTCTTCAACATTGAAATTTAATTAGAGCAAGAATGCAACAGTTTGTAAGTCAATCTTGATTCCTTAGCACTAGATTATTGCCTCTACCTTGTCTTTCTCTTCAATCTTTCTTAAATCTCAACTTTTCAGTTATTTCACATCAGCATCAATCCTATCAAATGCATTATAAATAGTGGGTTGGTTATGTTGCTTTAACAACGGGAGCATGCTTTATATAATTCTGTTTTATGAACACGACAGTTATGTTCACTCCCAAGGATTTCTGATTCTCATTTCCTACCATAAATTCCATTTTTTCTGCACGTTTTCACTAGTTTAATGGATAATTCAAATAAAAGTTGGAAAGAAGCATTATCCATTAAACTGGTTAAAAAAATTATATTTGCATTAGATATGAAATAGATATTAAATGAGTTATAAGATTACATTTATTAGGTGCGATCATACTCACACTAATGCATCGAATCCCATTAGAATTCGGATGTGCAGTTAATCGTACTTGAACGATGATGGTTTTTAGTATGCTTGAACGAAAGTAATATTAGAAATTTAGAATGGATGACACCTCTAAAAACCTTTAAAAAAATTGCTTTTATTATTGTGAATTTGAAAATCATCTTAAAATTTTAAATGAACTATGATAAAAAAAAATGAAACAAATAAATTGTAGATTTTTCTCATAGCTAAGAATTTAGAGATGTTGTGTTAAAAAAAAAAATTACTTGAGAGAAGAAGCATGACAATTACATTGATTTTAAGATGAAAATTTGAAAATATATATCATATTAAGAGTATGTTTGATGGTCATGATAGAATATAAAAGGATAAAATATGGGGTAGATAGAGATGGGATAAGGACTCGATATTCACTTATAAGGTATCACCAGGGTATTTTGATGAACAACTTTTCATTTCGAAAGAGAGAACGAAAGAGAGAAAAAAAATCCAGACGCTCTCATGTATATATGCAAGAATGTCATAACTTTGTGGTTGGAAAATGTCACGTAACATCAATGTAATTTTTTTTATGGTTGAAAAAGTGACTTTATGGTTCATTGATGTTACTTGTCCAACCACAAAGTTACTTGTTCAACCACAAAGTTCAACCACAATGTCACGTAACATCAATGCAAGAAAGTCACTTTGTGGTTGAACATTGATTTTAAGATGATTTTTTTTTTATTTTAAAATGAAAAAGTCACTTGTCACATTGTGGTTGAACAATGTCATGTAACATTCTCACCACAATGTCATACAAGTTGGGTTGAATCTATATGAATCATAAATCATAAATAACCTTCCAACCCCAAACCCTAACCTTAGTGCTCAAAACATATTAAATGGAAGATGCATGAACACATTATGGCACTTGAGTCATTCAACCACATTCACATTTAATTAGCCCACTACAGTGTATCACGTATTCCATGCATCCACATTTAATTATGGCGAATGCACTAACTACTAAGGTGATTAATGATTTCTCATTCGTTAATTTATTCTCTTAATTTTTAACAATTGTGTCAAAAAGATAGTGTTTTTTTTTAAGAAGCAAAGAGAAAATTTTATTTAATAGAAAGAAGAAAAAAAAACATCCCAAAGCACAAGATATGCTGAAGAGATGTCAAATACAGGGCAAGTTCAAAGTTTGAAGAGAATCAAGCCTAAAACTCTAAAAATGATGCATAATGTAAAAGCCTTCAAAACAACCACGACCAAAGCTCAAGCAACAAAAAGGGAGAACTCCGAATAAAGAGAATGATAACACCTCCACCACAGAAACTAAATGTTAGATAAATCGATCACTTGATTGACCAAGGATAATTGAGCACCTTAGAATCTCACTTCATGCTACTAACAAGCTACCGGACAACAAAGACAATCTAAAAAAACATCATCCATGAATCCCAAGCCGAACAAACAAAGATTTTGTAATACTATCAAGATAACATCAATCACGATCAACTCCAATTACTACACAATTCAGCCGACTAATTCTTAAAAGACAAGCGACAAGCACTCCAAAACAACTTCGCTGAGCCAGAAATACTGGCAGCCAATGGGAACTTGAGGCTCAGCCCAAGAATGAGAATGTCCAACTGCAAAAAAAAAAAACTACAAAAGATTCTACCACCAAGATCGAAGTTGGGAAACAAGAGCATGGTATTATTTTTTGAAAACTCGGTATCCAGAATCGACTAATCCAAGAGCATGGGATTATTACTCATTTGATAACTAAGAAAGCCAATGGATAAAATAAGAAAACCAATAGATAAATAATTATTTCTCTTTATCTCTTCTTACCTTCCCAAACCTTACTCGTTGCCACTTTTCTTCTTCTTGTCTACCGAAATCGAAGAGGGGTGATTTAGGGTCAATTTTGACCCAAAATACCCTCCGAATTGTTTTTCCCTTTTTTAGTTAAATAAGTGATTTCCACATATTTATAATATTCCTTCGTTTGTTTTTGTGATTTCGTTGTCTTTGCACGACTCTGTTAGGTTTGATTTCTCATCTTTGTTCAGTGTCTTTTTTATTTTCCATCTTAGTGCAGTGTTTATTTGATTTAGGTTGAAATGTGAACTTTGAGCAAGTGCAGATTCAATCAATGACTTCGACGTCGTCAACGTTGTAGATCTAGAGACATAGGTATTATGAAGACTACAATTCAGTGATATTTGTAGGCATAGATACTCTATCATTTTATGCTATTAACATTAGTGCTGTGAGTTTGTTCAGAGATTCATCATTTTTGTTTTTAGCGAATTTAAATTTGTATTGTATCGATGTATTCTATCAATTTGAATGAATGTCATTTATTTTATTTTTTAAAAATTATTTAATCAGATTGTAAGAAATTTAACAAAAACTATAAATTAAGATTAAAAAAAAAACATAGAATTCAACATTTTGAAAAGAGTGGTGTGTATCTTTTGAAATATAAAAGAAGGGGTTGTAATATCATAGAGGAGGAGTAATTTATTCTTATAAAAAGAATCTTATCTTCTCTATTAAGTATGGGCTTCAGATAAATTGAACTGTAAGCCCATGTCGGGTCGGTCTGACCTATTCTTACACCGGTATATATAAGAACCTCTCTTGCTCAACCTAACCCTTGTACTTGCAGGCAGTGCGGCAGCTCTTTAGAATCTCATTATTGCTTCCTTATGCAATCCATCGGTATTGTCTCTTCATCTTACATCAGATATCAATTTTCTTGTTATTGTTATCTTCTCTGCAATTAACGACATTCATTCTTTTGTGTCATATTTTATATATATTGTGTCACGTGTCACAACACCAAAGTCATGTGTATGAATTTTGGTTTTGTCCCCTATATTTTTATTTCTTTTTGTTTTCTCTATTTAATTAATGAATCTTTTTTTGGTCAATTTATGGATCTTTTTGTTGCTTACAAACATATGGAGTTTATAATTCCTCTTATCCATCTTCCTCGATGAAAATAATAAAATAAAAACTTAAGAAACAGTTGATTAGTTTATTGTGTTTCCTTGCTCATGCTCTTGCTCGATATATGTAATCCTATCGTTACTCTTCGAACAACTAATACCAATTCACCTTGCAGGAAGGCGTTTCAAGAGTAAATGAGACAACCATAAAACAACGAGACCCCCTTTTGCATTCATATTCTAAGCCAAATAGTTGAGATAAAAACGAAGAGCATGATCAAATGTGTGAAAACAAATAATATCTATATTAAATATTGCTTTCAAAATTTCAGTTATAATAATTATAGTTTTATAAATTTTGGAGTAAAGAATCTTGCTTTGGAGAAAGAAAAGAAAAAAAACTAAACTAGTTGACATGAGTAAAACATGAATAAATCTTATGGTCTTCCAACATTTTTGCAGAGGCTGTATTTTCATGTCAAGCTAGTCTTTTTTTCTTTCTCCAAAGTTTGTTTCTTTCCTCCGAAAGTTATTAACCATACATATTCAAAATGAAACTTTGAAAGTTGTAGATACGATTGGTTTTCACACATTTGATTGCACTCTCCTTGTTTTGTTTGTTTTCAGTCGAATATTTGGCCTGAAATATGAATCCAAACGTGTCATAGGGATAGAATACTTTGGCATTACAATATTCATCAGAATATTGTCTACTGAGATTCATATGGGACTCATTCAATCCGTATGTCATCAACAATCCGCATCTATCAAATCTCGAGAAGTTGCAGGCTACTATAAGAGAAAAAAAAACATATTATTTGTGTTGACGACATGAACATGTTCAAAGACGTGTCACATTTCCTCAGTGGTCAGGTTGATTATCAAACCATCCGAAAATATGAGAAAGAAAGGGAGGAAACCTTGTTGGGGCAAAAAGGCAAAAATCCAATTTTGTATCCTTAAAGGCAAAAATCAACTATGTTTTATCTATTTTTTTAAAAAGGTAATACCCTTTATCAGTCCCATAAAATGTGTATCCTAGGCAAAAAGTAAAAACCAGACAAAAACCTTGCAGTATCTTTCTTTCATTCAACTAATTTTTAAAAGAGGAAAATACCCTTATATCCTCCAAAGAAAATACCCATATATCACTCCAAAGAATGTGTACAATTACGGATATACATTCTATATACGATCCTCCTCTCCTTTAAAATATCCATTCACACTCACCCCAAATTCTAATCGTCAAATCAACAACCTCAAAATTACTTTTTCCATTACACACTTCATCCCTCTTTTTCTTCTTCTTCTTAAGCCTCCCCCGCCATTGGATTACCACATCTAACTCAAACTAAATCGATACACAACTAAATATTATTTAAAGACAACCTACAAATAACTTGCTTTAGCTTATCACCTAGATAAAAAAAAACCAAAATATAGAAGTTGAACGCAAATTCAAGTTTGTTTCCAAAGTTTATGACATTTTACATGAGCTCAAGAAGCGTAGGATCTACGACGAATACGGGAGGAGGGACTTAAGTATGGTGGGGCTACACGGCACAAAACAATCTTTTTAACCTTCGTTGTCTTCATCATATTTAATTTTGGCTCTTCTTCTCGCCGGTCGTACCGCAATTACTCGTGGTTCTATAAGTATAATATTCGCTTTGCTGAAGATATTCCTAATGAGTTTGTTGATGGGTACGGTGAGTATCGAAGAACCCCAACTAGTGTGTTGTTTAGTGAGCCGGTAAAGAAGACTGGTGATTACATGAAGACGTCTAGTGGTGTACCGTTTGGTGAGCCAATGAAGAAGAATGACACTTCTATTATGAGAACAAAGCCTTGTAGTCTTGGAAGAACTTTACAACCCCATTGAAAGTTCTTCCAGACTTCACGCATCTCTTTCTCAATAGAAGCATCCTTCTTCATCGGCTCACCAAACGACAAACCACTCGACGTCCTCCAGTAATCACCAACCTTCTTTACCGGCTCACCAAACAACAAACCGGTTGGTGTCATACTCACCATATCCACCAAAAATCTCATTACAAATATCCTCATCTTGGTGAATATTGCATTAATAGGACCACTAGTTGTTACTGTACAATTGTCTAGAAGAAATGAGGAAGACGAAGAAGCATAATAATATTTCTTTTGTTGTTGTGGAGTTGCCCCACCATATTTAAGCCCTTCCTTTTCGTGCTTTTCGTAGATCCTAGACTTCTCGAGATATGTAAAATCTCAAAAAATTTGGAAACAAACTTGAATTTGCGTTCCGCTTCATCTATATTTTAAGGGTTTTTTATCTGGGTGATAAGCTAAAGCAAGTTGTTTGTATGGTGTTTTAAATCATCTTCGGTTGCATATGGATTCAATGTGAGTATGTTGTAGTAATCCATTAGCAGCGGAGGCTTAAGAAGAAGAAAAAAATAGTTGAAGTGTGTAATGGAAAAAGTGATTATGGGGTTGTCGAATTGACGACTAGAATTTGGAACTGAGCGTGAATTGACGGCTAGAATTTGGAGAGTAGGATCTTATATATAGAGGATGATATTGAATGTATACATGTAATTGTATGCATTCTATGGAGTTATATAAGGGAATTTTCCTCTTTTAAAAATTAGCCAAAAGAATACCAGAAGGTTTTTGTATGGAATGATACACATCTTTTTTAAAAATTAGGTGATAACAAATATAGACCCTTGATGTCTTGTAAGGGTACACATGTTTTGGAGTGATATGAGGGATATTCCTCTTTCAAAAATTAGCGGAATGAATAAGAGATACTACAAGGTAAACAAAACTCGTTTGTTTTTGTTTTATTTTATTATACTTGTATACTTCCCCTAAAATAAAATTGTCAATATGGAATTTCGCGATTTATATACCAAACTCAAAGTAAGTCCAAGTGAAATGTCATCGGTATAATTCAACATCTTGAAGCTTGATGAAGTTGCAATAGAAAACTCTTTTGTATAGGAAAAACACCCAAATTATGAACTACATACATCATTAATTGAATGAACCTAAAAAGTTAAAATTTACTTATAATTGACAATGGAGGGAGCAATTGTCAACTTTGTATTGTTATTCATCGGGTCTTCCATGGTTTTATTTTGTTGGGCTCGACGAGCTTAACGCAAGAGTAAATTAAAATTCCAAAATTTAAAAGAGATTGGATTTTGCAGCGCAACGGTAGCGATAAAAAATGAAGACCACTATTTAACATGGAAAACCCTCTAATACCGAGGAAAAAACCACAGAGCAAATTCTGAAAAATATTCCACTATATTAAAGAATATTACAATATTATTTCCACTCTCTTACACACATAAGAGATACTATAGTATTTCTCAGACCCACTCCCATTCAAATGTTGTTATTTTACCGTACCTAGAAGCTATAGAGATGATATCCATCCGGTGTATTTTTTGCCACACTCTAAGGATTTACTCAACACTCTATTTTTCCTCTCACACACTTCTCCACACACAGAAGCTTTGTATTTTCGCTTCTACTTTGATACATTCCTTCCTTCAAATGCACCTCTATTTATAGAGGTAATAATGGACCGAGACAGTTTGAAAAAATCAGCACTTCCATTTCACCTAAAGTCATGCACTTGAATGTGAAACCTGTGTAGTATGTCAAGCTGTCAAAGTGACTCACCGCAAGCTGTGTGTATCTGAAACAACTTATACATGGTCAAACTATTTGAAAGGAAAACTAAGCCATGCATTTATTGGATTGTGGACTTTGACAATTGCTTGTTGCAATTTTCCTTTTGGATGGAAACAGCTCACACGTGGTGGAACCCATTTAAGTTTATATGGTGATATTGATTTGGAATCTGAAGTGTTCCTCCTCGAGATTTTAGATACGATTCTCTCCGATGTTAATTTAGATGGACTAATTTACCGTTTAAAAAATAAAAAAAACAAACCAGGTGATGGGGCTAACATATTTTCCTTATATTTCCAAAAAAACAAATTGTTATTTTTTAGGCTTAATTGCACTTTTGGCCCCTTATCTTTTCAAAAGTTGCGATTTTGGCCCCCTAACTAATTAAAATACAAAACAGCTCCCTATGTATTGGATCTTTGGCAGTTTTGGCCCCCAAGG